>JAESGQ010000098.1_pt1 | contig 79352 bp, 69 predicted proteins | sample 9266251 | NCBI WGS metagenome assembly JAESGQ01 (sample SAMN17056778, study PRJNA650883) | algae metagenome | isolation source: Kaiparowitsia implicata GSE-PSE-MK54-09C and co-occurring heterotrophs from... | place: USA: Kaiparowits Plateau, Grand Staircase Escalante National Monument, UT ... | reverse complement strand
ATCGCAGCCCTACCAACTTTATGGTCAATCTCATCTGTGGTTTGATTGCCTACTGTCACCAGCCCAAGAAGCCTTCACTCAACCTTGACTTCGCTCTCCCTCAGACTCCTTAACCCGAACTCAGGTTACTTACCGACGCAACTAAACGATGTTCACGATCAGCCGCGAACTCCAAGCAGGCTCTGATATCGATTTCCGTCAATTCTGGGAAGTCGTCAATAATCTCAGCTATAGACATGCCAACCGCTAACCAGCCCAGGACATCGTAGACCATAATCCGCATCCGGCGGATGCAGGGCTTGCCACCACGCTTGTCTGGCCCAATAGTGATGATGTCGCGATAGCTCATAATATAAAGAGGCTGCTTGGGTATACCTAAGTCTAGAGCAGGCTAACTCCTCGCTGCAATGGACGGACGGGACAGGCGTTATTTGGTCTGCCAGAGGCCCAGAGGTTGCCTGTCACCATTGGTTCTCACCGTTAGGCGGTTCTCACAAGCACTTAATTAACCTCTAGAACTAGGATTTGAAAAGACTGATTGCTATTGGGAACGACGTAGAATAGCTTTTTTATCAAGCAATTTAACCTTTTTAGTGGTTATGCATCAGCCGTTCTGGTTGATTTAGGGGTGAACTCGCATCAGGGCGATCGCCCCTGCCCACGATACAGTCTGATGCGCGAGGCGCTGAGTTAACGCCGCCTGCACCTGTGCCAACTGCGGCTCAGTCAACGCCGATGCCAGATAATCAGCATAGCTGGGGCGAGCCGCGCGATCGCCTTTCCGAGAATCGGCCCCCCGCGTAAACCAGCGCTGAATCAACCCTGGAGAAATCAGCAACTCTGTGGTGGAGTGGATCACCGTAATCTGTGCAGACACCCCAGCGGCTTTCATACAGCGTTGCCACAAGCCTTCATCCCATGTCATCACATGGGTCTCGTCCGAGTTCTTAGATGCATCATAGATGGCATCTTCGGCCTGTTGCAGCGTTTGATAGAGTGCTGGGTTCAACTGGGTTGCATCCAAAAAGGCATAGAGCCGCTGGCTATAGCGGGGAATAGTCTCTGCTAACAGCAGCACGCCATCCGGTTGCAGCAGGTGCAACACCTGAGCCACCTGCGCGGGGCGATCGCCCGCTGTGGGGCTATGGGTTGCAAAATAATTGCGTCCCACAATCCGGTCAAAGGCGATCGGCGCATCTCCCATTGCCGTCTGGGTTGCAGCCGTGGATGCCCGCAGCACCGACGCCAGATCGTCTGCCGCACCATAGACCACAACCGGTCGCGATAATTCTGGCAACAGCGTCGCTTGCTCCTCCAATGCCAGTTGGTCAGCCGCGTGATGCACCCAGGCATACACCGCCCCCTCGGGCACCCGACGCACCGCCTCCCAGGTGAGCAGCCCGCTGCCCGCATTGAGGTCGAGCACGACATGGTGCCGTTGGGGTGGCGCTAGGTCAAACAGGCGATCGCGCAATTCTGCCAGGCGATCGCCCGCCTGCCCCAGCGCCCGCTGCAGCCAGCGTTCGGTCGCAGTGTCCGTCGGGCTAAAGGTCAACCCCTCCGGCAGTGCCACGCCCACGCCCTCGACTAGCGCCGCCAGTTGAGCCTCGCGCCGCCGCGCCACCTGCACCCGAATTTGCTCCTCATAGCCCTGTGCCGAAGGCTGGTAAAACACCTGCCCCTGCAAACTACTCGGCAAATACTGCTGCTCAACCCAGTGCTCCCGATAGGAATGGGGATAAAGATATCCCTTCCCATGCCCAAAGCTGTGCTTATCGCGGGTGGCATCGCGCAGGTGCAGCGGTACATCGGCCTCGCGCTCCTGCTGCACCGCCGCCAGCGCATCAAAAAAGCCCATCGTGCTGTTGGATTTGGGACAGGTGGCGAGATACAACGCCGCCTGCGCCAGGGGATAGCGTCCCTCAGGCATTCCCACTCGGTCAAAGGCCGCCGCGCAGCCCATCACCACCACCACCGCATTGGGGTCTGCCAACCCCACATCCTCACTGGCCAGAATCACCATCCGCCGAAAGATGAAACGCGGATCTTCCCCGGCATAGACCATGCGCGCCAGCCAGTAGAGCACCGCATCGGGATCAGACCCCCGTACGCTTTTAATAAAGGCGCTGATGGTGTCAAAGTGGGCATCGCCTTCCTTGTCGTAGAGCACCGCCCGTTGCTGAATAGATTCTTCTGCGACCGCCAACGGGATCATCAAATCGCCATACTCGTTGGGTTGGGTAGTTTCTACGGCTAGCTCTAGCGCATTCAGCAATGCGCGCGCATCCCCATTCGCCACATTCACCAAATGATTCCGCGCAGCATCATCAATCTGTATCTTGAGTGATCCATAGCCGCGATCGCCATCCATCAACGCCTGGTTCAACACATGATTCAAATCGGATTCCGTCAGCGGCTTTAGCTGGAATACTCGCGACCGACTCACCAACGCCTTATTTACTTCAAAATAGGGATTCTCAGTAGTGGCCCCAATCAGAATCACCGTCCCGTTCTCAACCCAGGGCAGCAGAGCATCCTGTTGAGACTTATTAAAGCGATGCACCTCATCCACAAACAAAATGGTGCGGCGATCATACATGCCGCGCTGCTCCTGCGCAGTGGCGATCGCCTCGCGAATATCCTTCACCCCTGCCAACACCGCATTGATAGAAATAAAGTGAGCGCGTGTCGTATTGGCAATCACCATCGCCAGGGTTGTTTTTCCGGTGCCGGGCGGACCATAGAAAATGAGCGACGAGAGCTGATCGGCTTGGATGGCGCGGCGCAACAGCCGCCCCGGCCCCAGGATGTGATCTTGCCCGATATAGTCCGCTAGGGTGCGCGGGCGCATCCTAGCGGCGAGGGGGGCGTCGCGGTCGATTGCCTGCTGGCGGTGCTGCTCAAACAAGTCCATCGGGTTTACCCTAGCGTGCTCTACGTGCTCTAAAGGTCAAAGCCCATGCGGCGCAGCTCACTGCGCAGACGCTCTGCCACCTCGGGATGCTCGGGCGTGTGCAGGGCGATCGCCCGCTTAAAGGCAAATCGTGCGTCTTGCGTGCGCCCCAGCTTGAGCAGCGCCACTCCCAGATTTTGGTGGGCCTCGGCATAGTCGGGCTGCAGTTGAATCGCCCGCTGATACTGAGCGATCGCCTCGGGCATGCGGTTGAGGGCGCGCAGCGTGGTGCCCAGGTTGAAAAAGCCCAGAGCAAAATCAGGGGCGATCGCCACACAAGCTTCAAAGGCGATCGCTGCCTCTGTCAGATCGCCCGTTTCCTTCAGCAAGCGTCCCAAATTGTTATACGCGCCCAACTTCAACGGCGGCAAAATCGGCTGCTGCGTGGCCACCCGATAGTGCGACAGCGACAGCTCCGACTGCTGCAACCGGCTATAGGCAATGCCCAGATGGTAATGCAGTTCATACTTGATGGCTACAGTTTGGGCATCGCCAGGTGACAGCGACGCCAACCCATGCTTCAGCACGCGTATCCCCGCCTGCACCTCCTCAAGCTGCACATACAGCGCCCCCAGCTTGCTGCATTCATAGGGGTCATCGGGGTGCTCGCGCAGGTAAGACTCCATCGCGGCCCGCGCCATCTGGGCCTTTTGCCGTTGCTGAATCACATCAGGCCGATAGCCCTCATGCAGAATGGCGATGTCGGGCAATTCCACAATCTGCCAGCGAGGCTCTTGCTGCACGAGCGCCAGCACGCTTTCGTCGATCTGGGCGTGGTAGGGGTGGGTGAACTGGAGCGCCGGATGGTTGCGAAACAACCGCGATACTAGGGAATAGGGAGATTGCGTGGCCCCCACTTCATGACGCACCAGATTCACCACGAGCGTGTTCTCAGCCATGATCGCCTGGTTCAACTGAGGAATCGCAGCCGCATTCAGCCGTTCGTCTGCATCAAGCACCAAGATCCAATCCCCAGTTGCATGGCGAAGAGATTCATTTCGGGCTGCCGCAAAGTCATCAGCCCAGTCATAGGCGTATAACATTGCGTTATGGGATTGGGCGATCGCCCGAGTCTCATCCGTTGATCCCGTATCTACCACAATCCATTCATCCACCCATGAGCGCGCACTGTCAAAACACGCAGACAGTTGGTGTGCTTCGTTTTTAACAATCATGCAGAGACTAATGGACATGGGAGTTATAGAAAGATAACGGTGATATAAAAATTAAACGAAAAATAAACGGTTTATCAGATGCGACTACATTCAAAAGCTTATACGTTTCAGAAAGAGATTTAGCAAAGACAAAACACCCAACTCACACATCACTCCCGAATGATCCGAGGACTGGTATAGAGAACCATGATGGAATGCGTGAATTCACGTATTGTCCCTGATTTTGACCCACGCGAGCATACCAGACCGCATGGGAATGATGCGAGTGTAGCAAATGCAATTCTGCGGTAGAGTGTGGCGTAGCGAGGTGACGACGCCTTACGGCAGCTCGGAGTTCCGCCATAATTTAGTACATTTGTTCTGCTAGAATCGGAGCGCTGTAAAGATTTTGGTTCAGTCCTGATTACAAAAATCACCCGATGGAAGGTAGAGGGTCATTCGATCGGGGGAACACTGACAATTATGAGCCAGTCAACGAACTCACTTCAACAGAAACAGACGCAGGTTTGGCGTTTCATTATGGGCAAGGTTAAATCGAGTGTGCGGACGGCCCCACGGCGGCGGATAACTGGACTGGTGGTGTTTAAAGCAATGGTGTTTGCGGGGCTATGCTACACCGTGCCCCAAGCTATCGCCTCGTCTTTTCTCCCCAATTCCACCGCCTTCAACCCATCCGCAAGCCAATCCGTTCAGACGAACCAGGCTCCCTTCCAGCCGCTTGAGTTGGCCCAGTCCGTCCCGCAATCTCAGCTTGTGGTGCAGCTCGCACCCGGCAATGCTGGACGGGTAGAGGTGCGATCGCAGCCCTCGATTCGGGAACGAGTTTTGTTTGTGGGCAATGCGGGCGATCGCGGTCAAGTGCTCGATCAGCGGGCAGGCAACGATGGCTATACTTGGTACTACCTGCGGTTTGAAGATCGGCGGGGGGGCTGGGTGCGGAGTGACGCCTTGCAATCTCAGTCAACACTTGCCGCTGCGCCGCAACAACCGGCAGCGGCCCCGGCTCAGCCCACCATCACACCCACTACCACACCCTCCACCAATGGCGGCATTCCTCGGTTCAATCGACCGAGCCGCTCCACAGCGCCCGTCGGCCCCGCGCCCGAGCTAGATTTTTCCGTGAGTGCTCCGCCTGCGTCTGCGCCTGCCCCTCAGCCAGAAGCGCCGTCCAATCCCATTTCAGGCTTGCTGTCTCGACTGCTCCCCCCCCGCGAACCTGCTCAGACCTTGAGCCAAGACCAAGTTGAGCGCTACTTCCAGGAGGTGGCCCTGGGGAGTGAGTTTGGCAGCGCCAATGCCAAAGTTCGCCGCTGGAATCAGGATCTCCGCATTGCGGTCCATGGCAACCCAACGGATCAAGATCTTCAAACCTTGACAGATGTGGTAGATGATCTAAACGCGTTGATTGGGCACTCCGTGCGGCTCAGCTTCACCAATGCCAATCCCAATACCACCATCACCTTTGCACCTGAGTCTCAGTTTCGCAACCTAGACCCAAACTACCGGCCCCGCAACTTGGGGTTCTTCTGGACAACTTGGGACAGCAGCAATCACATCAATAGCGCGCGGATTTTGGTGAGTACAACGGGGGTATCTCAGCAAGAGCGATCGCACCTCATCCGCGAAGAGTTAACTCAGGTGCTGGGGCTCATGCAAGACTCTTTGGCCTATCCCGACAGCATCTTCTATCAGGGTTGGACAGAGACCACCCAGTATGCACCCATTGACCGCGCCATCATTCAACTGCTCTATAGCTCTGCGGTGACTCCAGGTATGAATCGGGCTCAAGCCGAAGCGGCGCTGCGCCAGACAGATGTGTTGGCCCTGATCTCCCGATAGTGCATGAGGCGATAGTCCATCAAGGACGCATCAAGGACGGCGGATGTGGGTGCCGCAAAGTGCCGCATCCACCTGCTGAAACAGCGCCTCTGGGGTGCTGGAGTTGTCAATCACGCAGTCAGCCAAGCGAATTTTGGCTTCGATGGGGCTCTGACGGGCAATGCGAGCGTGGATCTGCTCAAGGGAGATGCCTGTGCGATTGCGCTGCTGAATGCGCTGCACCTGCTGCTCTGGGGTGCAGCACACCGTCCAAATTTCTGTGACGAGATCAGTCATGCGGGCTTCAAACAAAAGCGGCACCACGATTGCCACCGTGGGGGTTTGGGCGATCGCCCGTGCCTCTAACCATGTTTGCAGGCGATCGCACACATAGGGATGAATCCGCTGCTCTAGCCACAGCAGCTCAGCTTTGCTGGCAAACACAAGCTCTCCTAATCTGGCCCGATTGAGGGTGCCATTGGGGTGCAGAATTGCCGCGCCATACCGTTCGAGTAATTCACCAAACAAGGGTGTCTCTGCGGCCATCGCATCCCGCGCCAGAATGTCGGCATCCATCAACGGCAGGTGGTGGCTCGTGGCTAGGTAGTGAGAGACGGTGGATTTTCCCATGCCCATGCCTCCCGTCACTCCAATGACTCGAGGGGGCAAGCGGATGGATGAGGGGCGATCGCCCGATGTGCTCATTCTGCCTCCACAGGCTGCAACGCCCGCTGCACGATAGCCTGGGCCAATCCCTCCAGGGTATATTCTGCGGCTTCCAGGTCGACTCGGCCCAGCTGTTCGCGGCAAGCCACAGATGTTTGAGGGCCAATGGACGCTACCTGACAGGTCGGCGGCAGGGATATGCCCTCTCGCTGAAGCATCTGCTGAAAGCACCGCACGGTTTTGGCGCTGGCAAAAGTCACAATGTCGATGCCAGACACGGCCAACGCGTCTGTTGGTTCGTTTGCCGAGGATTTTGCTGAGGACTGGGCAGAGGACTCGGCTGAAGGCTTAGCTACCAATGCCTGCCGCACTGCGGCGGGCATCGCCGTGGCGCATTGCGATTGATAGGCGGGCACCTCCACAATCTCAGCATGGGCGGTGGTGAGCGCCTGCACCAGCACATCCCGCCCGCCCGTCTCTACCCGAGGAAATAGCACCCGCACTCCCGCGAGCGGCACCGGAAACTCTTGCACCAGCGCATCAGCCACAAACTCCGTCGGCGTAAAGTCGGGCAAGATGCCGCGCTGCGATAGGCTGGCGGCGGTTTTCTTGCCCACCACCGCAATCTTAAGGGTGGCGAGGTGGCGGGCGTCTTTGCCCTGGGCCATCAGCCGCTCAAAAAAATACTCAACGCCATTGGCCGAGGTCAGAATCAGCCAGTCAAACTGCTGCAGTCGGGCGATCGCCCCATCCAGTGCCTGCCAGCTCGACGGTGCGGTAATCTCAATGGCGGGCATTTCTAACACGGTGGCCCCTTGCGCTTGCAACAGCGCCGCAAACTGGCTAGACTGCCCTGCCGCGCGCGTCACCAACACAGTTTTGCCAGACAGGGGAACTGCCGCTGGCTGAGAGGGTGACTGCAGCGATGACACAGGCGTCGAAGCCAGAGTTGTCGTGGGCGATAGAGTTGGGTCTGGTTCCACTGTTACGGTGAGCGGAGGGGTGGGAGGCGTCGGCGGATAGGACTGTTCAGACAGCAAGTAGGGGCGCAGGCTAACCACCTCACCGATGAGGATGACCGCCGGGGCCAGAGATTGATGCGCCGTTTTTTGGACAATAGACTGAAGGGTACCCGTCCAAATCTGTTGCTGCGGTTGTCCCGCCCAGCGAATGATAGCGGTGGGAGTTTGGGGCGATCGCCCCCGCTGCATCAACTGCTGCACGATAATCGCGAGATGCCGCGCCCCCATCAACAGCACCAGCGTATCCATCCGCGCCAGCGCTTCCCAGTCCAAGCTATCGGGGTCGTGGGCGCTAACCAGTGCCACAGTGCGGCTCATGGCAGGGTCAGTCAGGGGAATCCCCGTTAGCAGCGGTGCTGCCAGTGCGGATGAAATTCCTGGCACCACCTCCACCTTGCCCCCCACCTCATGCAGCGCCTGAATTTCAGAACTGGTGCGCCCAAAGATAAACGGATCGCCGCTCTTAAGCCGCACCACCCGTCGCCCCCGCTGGCACTGCTGCACCAGCAGTTGGTCGATGGTAGGCTGCTTCAAGCTCGGCTGTCCGCCCCGCTTGCCCACATAAATATGCTCACACCCCGGCGGCGTCAGCGTCAATAGCGTTTCATCCACCAGCGCATCATAGACCACCACCTGCGCCTGCGTCAGCAAGAAGTAGCCCCGCACCGTCAGATAGTCCAGCGCGCCAGGGCCTGCCCCCACAATTGCGACGGAGCCTGTTGCGCCTGTGCCTTGTGCTCTCTTGCCCATTACCGCCTTGTCCATTGCCGTCTCGCTATCTGTCAATCATCTTCTGTTAATCAAATCATCTGTTAATCAATAGACAGGACTTCCGCAAGTCATGCGGCGTCCTGGGAAACCATCGCCCAACTGCATAAATCCTAAATAGATTTGAGCAAAGAGAGTCAGTCATACCCTTAAAAAGGATGCAGCCCCCACACCTCTCACCATCAAGTCTCAAGATCGAGTTGATCGCTTAAATGAGTCAACATAAACGTCAATTAAATGAGCCAACCTTAAATCATGGGTAGACTACTAGCGATCGGCATCTAGCGATGTTTGCCCGATCCAGGTCAGAATCTCCTGATTCACGCAGTCGGCGCACTCATCATACAGACAATGCCCTCCATCTGGAATGACCACCAGCCTTAGCTGGGGATTGAGGTCAGGCATGGAGGCACCCTGAACCAGCGGCACCACGCGATCGCACTCTCCCCACAGCAGCAGTATGGGGCGTTGCACTTGGGGCAGCAGCACCCGAATTTCTGGACTGTAGTCGGTGCGGGTGCGCGACTTTGCCAATCGGTAGAACACCCGCGCGGCATCTCTGTCTAAAATCGGCGTGAGAAAGGTGTTGACTAGCTCATCGGTGACAAAATCCCGATTATGGTAGACCAGCCCTCGCAACACCGCGCGGATCAGTCGGGGGCTGCGCACCAACGCAAACACCGGCCCCAAAATTAAGGGGCTCGTAAACATTCGCTCGGCTCCTAGAGCCAGCTCCACCATCTTGCCCGAGATCAGCTCTTGGCGGGCGGGGGGCAGGGTAAGCAGCACCAGACGCTCTGCCATATCTGGGTATTTGGCAGCGGCGGCTAGCGCTACGGCAGCCCCCAGGGAGTGCCCAATGATGATGATGGGGGTGTGGATGAGCGATCGCCAAAAATCATGCACCTGCTCCACCCAAAACGCCACATCATAGGCCGCAGACGCTTTTTCTGACGCCCCAAACCCCAGCAAATCCAATGCGTATACCGTATGGTGCTGGCTCAGCGGCTGCAGGTTAGCCTGCCACTGGCTCAGGGAAGACCCAAACCCATGCAGCAGCAACATTGGCGGCGCATCCACCCTCGGCTCAACCGCACGCAAAAAGGTATAGCGCACCTGCCATCCGCGCCAGCCCCAATCCCGCTGAGAACCTAAAGCCGTTGAAGTTAAGGAGCGGGGCGTTAATACATCCATAGGGCGAGTCAGTCAGGCAAGGGGTTGCAGCAGATCAATGATTCAAACGCAGCATCACGCTATTTCGATCTTGCACCATTTCCAACGTCATGGCTGCGCCTTGCGCTGCCTTGGGAGATTTCTGACAAAGAACATCCCACATCAAGCAGCAGCCGTTCTTGTGTAGGGGCGTTGGCGCAGCCAAGCTGAAGGCTTTACGGTTGTTCGCCCAAAACAGGGTCGGTCTTTTCGAGAAAGCCTCTCAGCCAGCATTAAGAAATGGAGTCAATTTCTTTCGTAGGATGGAGGTGTCCCTCGCTTACCATCAATCCACTGCTATGCCGTTCTTTCACAACCGTCCATCCTGGCAACTACCCGAGCGAGATGCAACACCCGAATCCGTCTTCTTCAACCGCCGCCAGTTCATTAAAGGATTGACTGGGCTGGGCATGGCTGGCACCGCATTCACCGCAGCCGCCTGCACGCACCGGTCTGCATCGGGGAAGGATGATCCACTACAGGACGTGATGGATATACGGGCGCGGCAGAATCCGCTATTTGGCGAGGAGCAGGCCTTTATAGACGGCAGAACGCTCACAAACCCGACCTTTGCCGCCACGTATAACAACTTTTATGAGTTCGGTAGCTCTAAAAATATCTGGCAAGCGGCCCAAGCCCTGCCTACAGAACCGTGGACGGTGGAAGTCACTGGGCTGGTCAAGAATCCCAAAACCTATGATTTGGATGATCTGATGCAGTTTCCGCTCGAGGAGCGCGTCTACCGCTTTCGCTGTGTAGAAGCCTGGGCGATGGTCGTCCCCTGGCTGGGTTTTCCGATGAACCTGATGCTTAATGACGTGGAACCTCTCGCCACCGCAACCCATGTGCGGTTTACCTCGTTCTATGATCGGGCGATCACCCCTGGCCCCTCTTTCCCGCCGGGACAATTTTTGCCTTGGCCCTATACCGAAGGCTTGCGCGTTGAAGAGATGGCGAATGATCTGGCCTTTTTTGCAGTCGGCATCTATGGGCACACCTTGCCTAAGCAGCATGGTGCCCCTATTCGCATGGTGGTGCCCTGGAAGTATGGCTTTAAGGGCGCGAAGTCGGTGGTGAAGATCGAGTTCACTGATCAACAGCCAGCAACATACTGGAACACCCTCAGCAGCAATGAATACAAGTTTGAATCAAACGTGGAGCCAGATGTGCCTCACCCCCGATGGTCGCAGGCCAGCGAACGACTGGTGGGCTCGGGCAGCAATCCCTATGCGTGGGAGCGGATACCCACGCTGCTCTACAACGGCTATGGCGAGTATGTGGCAGATCTGTACGATCGCCCGATTGTATAAAGCAGGGTGAGTGCGATCGCCCTAGGGCGTGCCATCAATTCTGACCAAAAGCTTTATGCTATGAGCGTTGCCACGCCTGGCCCAAAAACTAGGCTAGGGGCTGTGACCGTTGATTTCTGGGACATCAGAGGCTAATTGATGACAGCCCCTAGGCCCAACGCAAAATCGCCGCCATAGGCATCAGGTCTTTTGGAGCATCTTCTTCGCGACGAACTCCTAATACTTCTCCTCCGTTTTCTATGACTTTAATCACGATCTCGTCGATTAGGTCATAGGTGTTGGCACTGCGGCTATCGCTGGTAGTAATTTCGCCGAGATCAGAGAGGGTGCCATACTGCACCGCGCCAGACTCAACTAGCAAATGGCTGACCTGCCCTCGGAGGACAAGCTTTGCAATGGTCGGCAAGTCGGTGTTTGTTCGAGACTCACTCTTGCGCTGGTGAAAAAGCTCAACCCACTGCTCAATACGTTCTTGGCGCAACATTTTGGTGATTGGCAGCACGGCCTGGCGGATGTCTTCTTTCTCGATTCCTTCAGTGCTTCCATCAACCCCTTGTTCTACCAGCAGTTCGTAGCTGTTCAGCGACTGATACATAGACTGAAACTCTTTTGTTGTGGCCAGAATCAGAGGCATGTTGCTGCCGCTTATAATGGGGCGCACGGCAGATTCCACTCCCCGCAAAAACTGACGCTGCAGAACGTCTGCCCCTTCATCGCCCTGGAGCTTGCCGACGGGGGAGCGATCGCGCTGCAAGGTCACTTTAGTAACGTCGCTAAAGTCAGCAGGCAGGTCTGACACATCCAACTCTTCGAGCTCTTGCGCAGCAGTGAACTCATACAGCATCACGCTTTTTTGCGAGATCGCCAGCACATAGGCTGCCATCGGCTGCAGCGCCGACGTTAAGGGCTTTAGGTGAAAGCGATCGCTCACCTCAGCCGCTTCTTCAACCCCATAGGCCAGCCGAAAGGTGTTGATCGAATCGGGGGTTACCAACACCCCTAGGCCATTGGCCTGAAATTCCCAAAACTCATCATCCGCTTGCAGCTCCTCTAGAGCCTCTGTCATCGCCACGATTTGTCGCTTATCGGCGATCGCCCCTGCTTGCTCCATCGCGGCCTTGCTCAAGTTCTTAAAAGTGACACGATCGGCCTGCGCCGCCTGAGTTAGCGGCGTCGTCGGCAAAAAAATAGAGACGCATACACCGCGCTGAGCCGCCAGCTTCAGCAACTGCTTTTCTCGAATCGTGTCTTTATACAGCATAAATAATCTAATCGGGTTCTCTGAGCAATGTTTGCACCTTACTACGCGCCCGTACACTCCAGCATCCTGCGCAGGTTTGACGCCGTGGCCCCATGTCCCCCGCTAATCCTGCACCTTTGGCACAGTCAGCATCCGTGCTTCACTGTCGTTCCACATATCGAGCGACACCCGCACCGCTGCCTCTTTGCACAACACCATGTTTTGCACAACACCATATAAGGGTTACTGGAGAAGTAAGTCTTAAGTGCATCAACCTCAGCCTGCAAAAGACCAAGCAGGTCAGCATCTAACTGCAATGCCGCACACTGGGTTTGTTGGTAGTGCTGAATCGTAACGGGTAGGCTAGTGAACTAGAACCCTCGGTAGTGCGTCAGATTAATGTTGGGAAGGTAGAGGATATCAAACCACTCCAGCGATGCTCGGTAAGCCCTGCTCGTTGCGCTGCCGTCATCTTCAAACGACAACTATGCTGCCAGATCCAAAGGTTGGCTGGCAGTGAGGACAGAAATACCGTTGTACGCGTTTAGCGGGGCGAAGCCCTAGACCGTTGGGCATGTTGCCATGCTTGTTGGTTTTGGCATGACCACAGAGACGACATTCCATTGTTTCAAGCCAGGTGACAGGATTATTCTACTTTGCTACGGCTGTCATCAATTAGCCTCTGATGTCCCAGAAATCAACGGTCACAGCCCCTAGCCTGGTTTTTGTGCCGGGCGTTACAACGCTAATAGCATAAAGCTTTTGGTCGGAATTGATGACACGCCCTAGACCCACATTAACTTGACGCACTACCGATCCACGTATGCAAGCTGTTAACTTAGAAGCCCGAGGCTTATGCATCATGCGCACAAAGCCTCGGGCCGTAAAACTCACATCATTTAGATGTAGTGTAATACACCAACAAGTTTATACATTCATGCTGCTTGTTGGTAATAGGTTTTTACGCTTGGTCAATTGTTCTCTCTGCAGGAGTATTGACAGGAGTATTCATTGGGGTTGTAGTGCTTGCATCTAATTGATTATCACCTATTTTCGCAGTGAAGTAGTTGTTGATCAGTGTGGTTGCAACCGACAGCACCACTGGCCCTAAGAAAAATGCCAAAAAACCGCTGACAGTGAAACCAGGCACAAACAACGCGGCTAACCAAAAACAAATGCCGTTCACCACGAGTGAAAAGAAACCCAGTGTTACAAACGTAATGGGAAGCGATAGAAGCGCTAACACGGGTTTGACAAATGTGTTGACTAGCCCAATTGCCAGAGCGGCAATCAGAGCCGCAGGGAAGTTTGCAATATTAACTCCCGGAATCACCAAGTCTACAATCAACAGCGACAGCGCTGTAACAAGCGGATTCAAAAAATAGCCTAATTTGGCAATCATACCTTCTCTCCATTCTTCCAAAACAACATACTAAATCTAAGTGCAGAGCTTGCTCGGTAGCTGTGCACAAAGGGCTATACACATGGGTCGAAAGCCCCACATGCCAAGCTGCTCAAGAACTACGAACCGGATTGAAGAACAGGAATGGCTTCTAAATTCCTTTACGAATACCAACGTAAAATAAGATTTTTTGCCATCCTAACTTCAACACCACAACGCACTGCCAATGGCTTAACATTTCTTTGCTAAGCCTGGGAAAATCCCGCCATCAGCATTGCCACATTAGCTTTCATCAACTATTCGAGTGTCCGATATTCGATGAAATATACGACAATAGAATTGATGATAGAGGAGTGTGCTTAGTTCTGCCTCCATCATAGGCAGTAGCTAGCGAAGCGATCGCCCAGTATATCCGAACAATAGGTACGGTTTTCTCTGCCCAAATTGGCATTCTGCTTTTGTTGTTTTTTGCTTAAGCTAGTTCTATAAAGCAAGGTGAGATAAGCCCTATGAAAATTTTGAAGTACGTCCTAGCAATTGTGCTCCCCCCAGTTGGTGTGTTTCTCTCATACGGAGTCAGCACCACGTTACTGATTAATATTTTGCTAACGTTACTAGCTTGGTTGCCCGGTTCAATTCATGCGGTGTGGGCGATCGCCAAACGAGAAGAAAAACTCGTCAACAGCCAACCACCTAGCGCATAGCTACGCTGCGGGTGCTGTGGCGAGCAATCAATTAAAAGCGCGGGGGATGCAGGCCATGCTTGTGTCCCCCGCGCTTTTATGGCGAGCATTGAGACAAACCCCAGCATCAATCCCCATTTTGTTCGTCGTGGCAGCAGGCTGCCGATGCAAATACTGGGCATTTGAGAATGAATTTGGTGCAAAAAGATAAAGATTGACGAGAAGCGCCGCAATCCTGCCCAAAATTTTAAAAGTCCTCTGTATGATGTGAGCAGTGTGGTTTATCTCAGCACTGTTGTGTGGGACGAGCGAGATGTTAGGACGAATCCCCTGTAAAATTAGGGGCTTGTGGCTCGAAACGTCTCTATCTCGGCTTCTGCTGCCCAACCACAACGAACAAAACGAGGAGTTGCAGCATGGATGTAAAACTGATTTTGCTGGCGATTACGCCTGTGTTTATTGTGGCTTGCTTATTTTTTGGCACCCGAAACGGGTTTTATGATAGCGATAACTACCACGGCAACGGATCAGCCCACTAGCGCTGTGACTATCTGCGAGCTAGAGAAGAGCTAGGTAAAAGCAAGGGTGCGATAAAAAATCAATACGTTTTTTCTGCCCAAGCTATGTTGAGGCAGCTTCGTTTGTATACTCGCTTGAAAGGCTAAAGGGTGAATCTTCTGACTGTTCCACAAATCGTTGACCGTGACTGAGCTAGCCTGTTTGCCCATTGCCATTGGACATGCCGATGAGGGGGTGTGCCTGGTAGTGCGTATGGGCCCCCATCGGGTCATGCTGGATTGTGGTTTATCATCGCTGAGTCCTATTCTGGCAACCTGCGGAGAATCCCCCCCAGCCGATGTTGTGTTATGTACTCACGCTCATGCTGACCATGCACAGGGGTTGCTCGAACTGCATCGTCGGTTTCCCCAGATGCCGATTTATGCGAGTGATGCTACTACCCAACTGCTGCCGCTGAATTGGCTAGAGGAGCGTGAGGCTGTTCCTTCGTTTTGCCAAGCGTTGCCATGGCGATCGCCCGTAGAATTTGTGGATGGGCTGATTGCGGAGCTATTTCCCGCAGGGCATTTGCCCGGTGCGGCGGCCTGTTTGCTCACCCATAGAACGGCTGAGCGTGACTACACGCTGTTTTACACTGGGGATTTCTTTCTATCCAACTCGCGGTTGGTAGACGGCATGCCTCTTGAAGAGTTGCGGGGGTTGCGGCCTGATGTTCTGGTTGTAGAAGGAAGCTACGGCACGGCACGGCATCCCCACCGCCGCCAGCAAGAGAATCTTTTAGCAGAACACATTAGCCGGGCGATCGCAGACAAGCGGTCGGTGCTGTTTCCGTTGCCGACGATAGGGCTAGGGCAAGAGCTGCTCATGCTACTGCGGAGCCACCACCACTTTACAGGGCAAAATATTGATATTTGGGTAGATGGGGCGATCGCCACGGGCTGTGATGCCTATCTAGACCTGCTGCCTCATCTGCCCAGCTCAGTGCAAAATTTTGCTCGCCACCAGTCTCTATTCTGGGATGAGCGCATTCGACCTCGGGTGCGTCCGTTGCCGCTAGATGCGGGCTTGCAGAGCATTGCCTTAGCGGGGCCAAAACCCTGCATTGTTTTAACGCATTATCGCAGTGACCTCGCCCGCTACGTGCAGCGCAGCACACTGCCTTGGCTGTGTCTGCTACCACAGCAACCGGGTCGCCCTGGCGCTGTAGAAGCCATGACTCAAGATACTCTTAAAACCCTAAAACCGCTGAAACGCGCTCTTAAAACGCAGCAACTGGTGACAGATACCTACCTGCTGGGGGAGCATTGCGATGGAGCCGGAACCACGCAGTTGATTCATAATCTGCGCCCGCAGCATGTGTTGTTTGTGCATGGTGCTGCAAATTATTTGACCGATTTAGCCAGTTTGGAAGAGTTGCAGCATCGCTACCAGCTCCACTTACCCTCTGCGGGGGTAGAGGTGGATTTGCCCATTGGCGAAACCTTTGTGCAGCCTGCCCCACCCGAGGCTCGCTACGAAGGTGAACTGGCAGAAACTGACGCTGGCGTAACAATGCTGCTGCCAGGGGCGATCGCCGCCGATTCTCGATGGCAGCGTTTGGCTGACACAGGCATTATAGAAGCGCACTGGCAGGGCGAAGAACTGGTCATTCGCGGCATGTCGCAGCGAGAGTTGCTAGAGCAGGGACGAGAGCCGTACTTCTCGCCTGAGGTCGAGTGCTGTGGGAACTGTGTGCATAATCGAGGCCAGCGCTGCTGGAACCAGGCCTCCTCGCTCTATGGCTTCCGAATCACGCCCGATGGATACTGCCCTGCCTTCGATCCCCAGTCTGCGACAGCTTCAGATGATCCCCGGTTTGACTCTGTTGATTTTCCGGTAGATCTAGATGACGCTGACGCCTAGATAGACGCAAATACCAAAACCGTGCTGCTCGCTTAGAGCAGCACGGTTTTGGTATTTGTCAAACTAATGAAAACCTTCGTTCATGTCAAGGGAGTTTTGAGCGTATCCTGAACTTGGATTGTATGACAACGGTCGAGTTGGTTAGACCAACTGGTGCTTGTGGAACCCACGCGGTGGGAGTTCTGCAACGCTCAGTCCCCTCAACCAGCGTTTCAAGCGTGGGTCACGCTATACCTGCACTTCAAACTTGTGGGCATAGGCCTGCAAGAGCGTGCCCACTTGGCTCAGCACCTCATCTCCAGCGTTCTTGCCTAGCACTTGGCGCTCAGGGAAGAATTCAGGTTGGTCTAGATTGCGGGCGATCGCATCTTCAACCTGGGCCGAAATCATCATCTGCAGGTCTTCTTTAGCGCGGCTGCGCTGATACTCTGCTCCTTCCTCTGTGGTGGCATAGAGGGGAGGCAGTCGATTTAGGGCATAGGCGGCAATGTCGCCTAGATCGAGCGTGCAATCGCTCATGGCTTCGATTTCAGCGACTCGGGCGATCGCCTCTGTCAGCACCAACTCTTCCATCACGTTAATAAATTGCTTTCGGGGTACTGCAACCACTTCGCCCGTTAGCAACGCTCCCATGAGTCGATCAAGAGCCATATACTCTTCGATAGACAATTCTGAAGCAGTGTCACAAATCCGACCAACTTCCGCTTCCATGGCGGGAGTCAAATACCCATCTTGAAGGGCTTGTTCAACGATTTTTTCAATACTCATAGTGCCTGCAAACGCTCCACGGCAAGTGTGGGAAAAACAGTTGGGTCTTGCTGTTTCCATCGGGCTTAGTGTTCCCTTGTTGAATAAGAATGCACCAAGACATCGAGGTTTCAGTAGTCCTAACTAGGCAGGAATGGGACGGGATAGAGCGTCTCTTGCGCTATGAAAAAGCCTGCAATTAAGCAGGCTCTCCTCTGGTTTAATATACGGTTTGATAGGGTTTCGGTTGCTTTTGTTGGGGCGATCGCCAATGGGTGATCAAGCCTAATCTGCACCGACTCTGTGGAGGCTTCGCAACGCGACTGCTCCGTATTGCCGCAGATGTGACGCTGATGCCGTATAGCGTCGCACGTCCGAGACTGTGAACGTACACTGCAGTTTGGCTTAAGAAGGCTTCGAGTTTGACTCGACATCATGTCAAACGAAATGCTCCCAAAACTAGCTATTCAAACCCAGCATTGCGCCATGGCACTGGGTCTACCGATTTGCCGTTAACGTACAATCCCCAGTGCAGATTTGGCCCCGTAGCGGCTCCCGTGGCCCCAATGCCGCCGATGCGCTGTCCGGCCTGCACTACGTCACCCTCCTGCACATCAATACGGCTGAGGTGAATGAAGATGCTGCCCACCCCCTGACCATGATCAACGGCTACGGTGTTGCCATGCAGCACAAAGCCATCGGCCACCCGCCCTACCAGCACAACCCGACCCGCAGCAGGGGCGTAGATTGGTGCGCCCACTCCTCCGGCATAGTCTACCCCACGGTGAAAGTAATTTTCGGCAAAGACGCCGTTGTAGTAGCGCCGAATTCCATATTCAGAGGTGACGCGACCATCGGCAGGGCGGCGCATGGCTCCGTTCCACAGCTTATTGGGGGTGCGAATGTTGCGAAAGGCTGCGACGCGCGCAAACTCGTGATCGGTGCCACCAGCGCCGCCACCCCGCAGCGTAATTCGCTGTAGGCCAAAGGTGCGATCGCGCAATTCTACCGCCAGATTTCGGGTATTGCTGTCGGCTTCGACTCGAATCACCTTGCGACCTGGGCGATCAATCGGCGTGGTGGGGATCAGAGCGCGATAGCGATCGCCCCCCAGCGAAAAGGCCGGATAAGCGTCACCCTCGAACTGCACCATGGGTTCCTGCTCGGCCCGCACCACCACTGAGATGGTGTCGCCCAGACGCGGATTTGAGGGCTGAATGGTGACTTCGTCTGCAGCGGCAGGGTTGAAAAGTATGAGCAATAGGGCGATCGCTCCCACGATTGCCCCAACCAGCCGCCATCCATGACGACGCAGCGCCCCAGTCCAAGACTGCCAACCCTTGACCTGCTGCAAGATCCAATCCGACATCATGACAAAACCACCAGGCATCCTATTTGTGCAGACACCCTATCACAATTCGCTCGTGGTCTTCCGGCGCGGATGGAGTGAGGGGACGGCTGCCCCTGTTCTGCACACCATCAGAATTGACCTAAAACAACTCACGACTTCATCAATAGCGAGACCAGGATTCTACAAACGTGAAAAGTCTAGGAATCTCTACAGCTTGGGCTTGAGGTACACCAGCGCGGTGCGCCACACAACCGTAGGCTGATCGTAATGATCCATCAAACAAAGGCAATGGGCGTCTTGCCAGCGAATTTTTCCAGTCAATAAATCGTTGGTGATGAGCTTCAGCTCAACCTCGGTTTCTTCGCGAATGACGGTTTGAATTTGTCGAATGCTGGGCAGCCCTGTATCCAGTTCAGTCGTCATAGATTCTACTCAGAATTGGTGACATGTACGGTTCTATGTTTTGAAGGGCAGTCGGTGTGGATTTGCCCAATATCTGTATCCTACCCCGCTTGAGCTTCGAGGGTGCATACTCAGCTGCTCTCGCTCTACTTACTCGTAGATGCCCGAAGCCTTGACGGTTGAACCACAGTAATTGGAAGTTCACCCATGCTCTTTCACTCAAATCCTTTAAACAGATGTCAGTTCGGCAAATGCATAAAACCATCCTGTCCGCAACGCGGGCAGAACGGTTTAGCGTTGGGCCAGCCCCAAGCTGCGGGATTAACCCAACGTTATCAAACTCCTGTTAAACAGGTTTGGCCGATGGGCTTGGCAATTTAGGGCAGATGGCAGATGGCCTAGATACCTGTCATACCCAATCCGAATCCCAGATTTATGGGGCGAAGAGAAGATCTGCCGCGAGCTGAACCTGCCCAAGCGGGGTAGGGGCATAGGGGTGGGGGAGGGCTCCGCGAGGCAGTTTAGGCAGGCGAACAACAGCTGGAGACGATGATATTTGGGTGTTTGAGCTTGGGGTAGAGGTGGGCAAATTCATATCCATTAGCGGATTGCACTGCCCTGATTCGTAGAAGTTTTGCACGAGGTAGCGCTGCGACATTCCCAGATCGGTCAGCGACTGACTGAGCCGTGCCGACTCTGCCCAGATGGCAGACTGCGCCTGCATCACGCCGATAAATTCTGTATGGCTGGGATCGATGAGGCGTTTGCGGGCCTGCATGACTCGCTGGCGCAAGGTGCGGAGGCGACCCATGAGTTCCACTCGGCCTACTGCGTCTTGATACTTGAGCCAGAGCTTAAAGATCCAGCCAAGCCAGTTGCCTAGTGCTGACGGCATTTCCAAGAATCGCAATAGGTGCCCTGTGGGCGCTGTGTCTAACACGATCAACTGCTGCTGATCTGATTCCAACAATTCCATGATGTGGATGAGCGACAGCATTTCGTCGATGCCGGGAAGCGCCTGCGACACGATGCGCCGCCACGCTTCGGGTCGGTACGCCAGTTGCAGGGTGTCATCAGGGCCGGTGTCGCCGCTCATCATGGCGGCAAGCTCCCAAAGATAGTCTTCTCGAAAGCGGTCTAAGACTTGGTGCGCGTCGATTTCTTGGCCGGTGAGGTTGGCAAGGGGCGCGATCGCCCTAAATTCATGCCCTAGCGGTTGACCAAAGGCATCGGCGAGCGAATGTGCTGGGTCGATAGAAATGACTCGCACCGCCGCATTGGGATGACGCTGCGCCATGCCCCAGGCGATCGCCCCAGCTACGGTTGTTTTGCCCACGCCGCCTTTGCCGCCGACAATCACCAACCGCCGCCCAGCGGTGATAAAGTCATCCAAACTAGGAGATAGGCGCTGGGGTAAAGGCAACCCGAGTGAGCCCTGGGTTGAGGCGGTATAGGTCTGAAGGGTGACGGGATGCAAATGCGTCATGAGGGCATCGAGGGCGGCGGTGCCGACGGGTTCTCCCGATTGATGCGGCAGGCAGAGCAGAGGGCGATCGCCCGCCACAAACTGAAACTTGTCTAACAACAGCTGCTGTTCTTGCACCTGCGCCGCCTGTAGCGGAGACAGCGGTTCCGAGGCAGCGCAGGCGTCTGAGGGCACAGGCAGCAGGTGGTTTACCACTAGCCCCCCGCAGGGAATCTGTAGGGTCTCGAGCGATCGCAGCAGGCGTTCGGTTTCAAGCAGGCTCATGGGTTGGGCGATCGCCACGGCCCATACCGCTGTGCGCTGGGCATCTTGCAATAGCTGCCGTCCGTCTAGCAGGCGGGCTGTCATCTCTTGCAAAAAATCATCGGCGGCATCATCATGATTTTGGCCTGTGAAGCTCCGCTGAATCACTCGATGATTTTCTTGAAACAGCGCCAGCGCAGCCAGAAACTCCTCTAAAAAATCCATCAGCTGAAATAGGTTGATGCTGTGTCCGCTGGGGGCCATATCCACAACCACCCGATCGGCGTCACCATCGCGCAAAATTCGCTGAATCTCCAGCAGCGCCATCAGTTCATCCAATCCAGGCCAGCTCAGATCCCACACAGGGGAAAGATCGTCGCCTTCTACAAAGCTGCCCCGCTCGACCAATTGCTCTAGCACTGCACCATACCGTGCTTTAAACTGCACCAGCAACGCCTGGGCATCGAGCGATCGCACCTGCACATTGGGCAAGTCTGCCATCGGAGTGGGCTCATCCGTTACCGACTGCTGCAGCACATCCCCGAGAGAATGGGCCGGATCGGTCGACAGCAGCAGCACCCGTGCCGCAGGAAACTGCCGCGTCCACTGCCGCGCGAGCCCGCAAGAGAAAGTGGTTTTGCCCACGCCACCCTTGCCACTGACTAAGATCAACTGCCGTTCATCAAACCACTGCATGTCCAAACTCTCATTACTCTCATTAAAAAGTCGTTAGAATGTCACGCATCTGGCATGAAACCAGTCATGGTGTGGTTAGTATTCCCTAAAGGATGGAGACCTGTGATAGAGTTCCGGGCTGGTGGGCATGTTGAGTGTAAATCTTAATGATTGGCATAAAGCCATAGAGCCACACCAATTCGGTTTTAGACCGAATTTAGGCTGACCGAGCCAGAATGCTCCGGGTTAAGGAGGGTTGCTCTGTGAATCATTCTGTAAATCGTACTGAGACCATCCCACGTTCTTCCGGTTAGGGTCTAGTTCAGACTACGCCCTGCTTGAGTTGGGTGGTACGCGGTTTGCACCCTGTTAGAAACGCAAATCGTTAGCGTGTCATCCTTTCTTGCCAACACCCTCCTTGCCAATATTTGGTCAGTCTCGATGCCCATAGGGGGCATTCGACGGTTTTATTTCCCTCTTCCCTGTATTACTCGGCTCCCTGATTGCTTGCTGCATGTCTACCTCACTCTTGGATTCTGCGTTATGTATCATCTCTCTCAGTTTTCACTCAAGGCCATGACCGAGTGTGGCGCGGCACTCCGCAAACTTGGCCACGAAGCCGAGTCTATGGAAGATGCCGCTGAGCGGATTGTGCATTATCTTTACGACCAGTTCCGCAATGTGGAGACGGGCGATCGCTCCTTTGCGCTGGTGCGGTTGTTCAAAACCCATAATTTTGGAGAGTTGACGGACGACCTGCAGCAGTTTGTGCAATCAATGTTGGGGGATGCTCCGGCCTCAGATCACATGAAATGCTTGACCCTGATGAGCACCGTGGGCGATCGCCCAGAATGGTGCAGTCGAGCCTATTCCCAAGGGCATCAGTCTATCCCCCTGGTGAGCGAGCACATGGTGGAGCAAATTCCGATGATCTCTCGCTTGATCCATCAATTTGGCTTAGAGGTGAGCAGCGTGCTGGCCCCTACCCCAGACCTGATTATGGATTTAGAACAGCGCACCTTTAATGTGTTTCACGTGCCAGAGGCGCTGGGCAACCCCTATGTGCCCGCGCAGTCTGAGTTTGTCGCTCCGGTAGGAATTCAGTCAGTCCTTGGGTTTGGCGGCATGCTGCCGTCGGGTAACCTAATGGCAATTATCTTGTTTTCTAAAGACCCAATCTCGCGAGAAACAGCAGACCTGTTCAAGACTCTGGCGCTCAATACAAAAATGGCGCTGCTGCCGTTTGACCGGGGTCGCGTGTTTGCGGCGGCGTAGGTCACCTATATGGAGACCGTTGACCTTTCTCGGTTTTGTTGATTGATATATGCCAAACTCTGACGCTGATACTGCTGCTGAACTGCTGTTGCTGCGCGAACAGGTTGTCGCGCTAGAGGAACTGCTGGAGGTCTATGAGCAGGAAACCCGCGAAAAGTCGGAGCGGCTAGAGCAAGCCCTGGCTGATTTGCAGGAGCATATGCGCCAGCTGGAGCGCTCAGAAGCGGCGCTTCAAGTGCTGAAGTCGATTCTCGACAGCATGGGTGAGGGCGTAGTTGTGGCGGATGAGCAGGGGCGGTTGCTGCTGGTGAATCCGGCGGCGCGGCAGGTGCTGGGGATTGCCTCCACAGAAGAAACCCTCGCAGGTTGGGCCGCGCGCTGGCCCGATCATGCACTCGTGGGTGCAGATGGAATGCCCTGCACGTTAGCGGAGTTTCCCTTATCGCGGGCGATCGCCGGAGACACGGTAGACGCAGCCGAGTTGCGTATTTGTGCAGCCTTGCCCGCGTGGGAAATTCCGCCGGACGATGCACCCACCGACCTGTCGCCTGCCGCGATGCTGGCACCGCTGGCACCGTTAGAGGATGTGTGGCTGAGCGCCACCGCTCGCCCTATCTATACGGATCAAGGGCAGGTGCAGGGTGGCGTTGCGGTGTTTCACAACATCACAACCATTAAGCAAAGTGAGGCGGCGCTGCGCCAGTCAGACGGGCGATCGCGCCAGCAAGCTGAGCAGCTTCAGCACGCGTTGCAAACCTTGCAAACCACCCAGGCGCAACTGGTGCAAACCGAGAAAATGTCGAGCTTGGGGCAAATGGTGGCGGGGGTGGCCCATGAGATCAACAACCCGGTTAGCTTTATCTATGGCAACATCTCCCCGGCTGAAAGCTACACCCAGGATTTGTTAGCACTGCTGCGTCTCTATCAGCAGCAGTATCCTCAACCGGCCCCGGCTATTCAGGCTTTAGCCGAAGCAATCGATCTTGAGTTTATGCAGCAAGATTTTCCTAAAATCTTGTCATCGATGAGAATCGGAGCTGAGCGGATTCAGCAAATTGTGCGATCGCTCCGCAACTTTTCGCGGCTGGATGAAGCCGCCATGAAACCCGTTGATATTCACGACGGCATCGAAAACACGCTGTTGATTTTGCAGCATCGCTTTAAATCAGCGCGAGACTCTATCGGGCTAAAGCTGACGCGCGACTATGGCAGCCTGCCTGCGGTAGAGTGCTTCGCGGGGCAAATGAACCAGGTGTTTATGAACATTCTTAGCAATGCGCTGGATGCGCTAGAAGAATCGCACGAGAACGGTTGGGACGGCCCTGCACCGCCCACCATCCGAATTCAGACGGAGTGTGTGGAACCCGGGGCGATCGCCGTCCGCATCCACAACAACGGGCCAGCGATTCCTCCCCCGGCGCTGGCTAAGCTGTTCGACCCCTTTTTTACCACCAAGCCCACGGGCAAAGGCACCGGGCTGGGGCTATACATCAGCTACCAAATCGTGGTCGATCGCCATCAAGGGCAGCTCACCTGCACGTCTACACCGGGCAACACAGAATTCACCATCGAGATTCCTACCCTGCGCCAGCCCCATAAAGAATCATGTGCAGTATCCGCCGAATCGCGCCTCTAGTCACCCCAGTGGGAACCCTAAGCAAGCCCGCGCAGCGCAGCACCGGAGCACCCCTCTAGCCTGTGGCTGCATGTCGTGTGACCCACCACCATGAGCGATTTTTTTAAGGGATTTGAGCAACTGCTAGAGCTGGCAAAGTTGCTAGAAGAAAAGGCCGAAAGCGGTGAACTCAAAACCCACGTCCAAATCAACACGCGTCCCCTCAGCAGCATTCCTCGCCAGGGCAATATCCCCAATGGGGGCAATGCGTCTGCGGGGGCATCTAATGTTGGCACCTCTAACATCGGGAAGACGCCAACGAGTTCTAGCCGCCCGCCCGCGTCAGACGCTAAACCGACGGCTGCGAACTCTGATTCCGCCAATACGCCAGCCCCTTCACCCGTAGACTCCCCAGATAGTCCTGTGTCTTTGGCCGATGTGGGGGGCCTTAGCGCAGTGCTGCAAGAGCTGCGTGAGCATGTAGAACTGCCACTGAAGCGCCCAGAGGTGCTGCAAAAGCTAGGGCTAGAGCCAACGCGAGGCGTGCTGATGGTGGGGCCACCGGGCACCGGAAAAACGCTGACAGCGCGGGCCCTAGCCGAAGCGCTAGAGGTGAATTACATCGCCATTGTCGGCCCAGAGGTGATGGGTAAGTATTATGGTGAGGCCGAAGCACGGCTGCGTAGCATTTTTGAGAAGGCGATCAAAGCTGCGCCCTGCATTGTGTTTATTGATGAGATCGACAGTCTTGCCCCCGATCGCAGCACGGTAGAAGGCGAGGTAGAAAAGCGGCTCGTGGCGCAACTGCTGGGCTTGATGGATGGCTTTGCCAAGACCACAGGCATGGTGGTGCTAGCCGCCACGAATCGGCCTGACCACCTTGATCCTGCCCTGCGGCGACCCGGACGATTTGACCGCGAGGTGCAGTTTCGCGTGCCCGATCGAGATGGGCGGCTAGAAATTTTGCACATTCAAACCCGCGCGATGCCGCTAGACAAATCTGTGGAATTGGGGGCGATCGCCGATTTGGCCGTGGGCATGGTGGGCGCAGATCTAAAGGCGCTGTGCCAAAAGGCGGCCTACCTCGCACTGCGGCGACAGGTGCCCTCGCTCGATCAACCGATTCCTGACAGCATGACGGTGCACCAGGATGACTTTCTGGCTGCGCTGCGCGACATCAAGCCGTCGGTGCTGCGCTCGGTTGAAGTCGAGTCGCCGCAGGTTGCTTGGGATGACATTGGGGGATTGGAGTCGGTCAAGCAGCAGCTGCAAGAGTCGGTGGAAGGGGCGCTGCTTTACCCTGACCTGTATGCACGCACGGGAGCTAGCGCTCCGCGCGGCATTTTGCTGTGGGGGCCACCGGGGACTGGAAAAACGCTGCTAGCTAAGGCGATCGCCACTCAAGCTCGGGCCAACTTTATTGCCGTCAATGGCCCAGAACTATTGAGTAAGTGGGTGGGTGCGGCTGAGCAGGCCGTGCGCGAGCTGTTCACAAAGGCGCGACAGGCGTCGCCCTGCGTGGTATTTATTGATGAACTCGACACCCTGGCACCCGCGCGGGGCAGCTTTCAAGGAGATTCCGGTGTGGGCGATCGCGTGGTGGGTCAGCTTTTGACGGAGCTGGATGGTCTGCAGAATTGCCAGGATGTGCTGCTGGTGGGTGCTACAAACCGCCCCGATGCCCTAGACCCAGCGCTGCTGCGGGCGGGTCGGCTGGATCTGCAGCTGAAGGTAGATCTGCCAGATGCCGCCAGTCGGCTGGCAATTCTCACGGTGCATAATGGCGATCGCCCATTGGTCAATATCGATCTCGAAACCCTTGCCACCCAAACCGACGGCTGGAATGGGGCGGATCTCGCACTGCTGAGTAATCAGGCGGCACTCCAAGCCATCCGCCGATTTCGTGCCGAAGGCAACCCCGATACCAACACGCTGCACATTACCGCTGCAGATTTTGAGGCTGCATTGCAGGCACTCCAGGCCCAAAAGCAGCGCCCACCGACCTCGCTATAATCTAACGTCAGTTCGGGTTAAGGAGGGTTTGAGCTTATCCCGAACTCAGGCTAACCTAGGGCGTGTCATCATTCCAACCAAACGCCTTGCCTATCGTGCTTCAGAAGGGGCGACCCTGTCCCTACAGCAGGGCGCAACGTTTAACTTTGTGAAACGTGTGGACAAATCTGCCGCAGGGAACAATCGCGACGGGTTTGATATCAATGGCATCGCTGTAATCGCGGCTATACCTAAGGCAACTCCCGTACCTGAGCCCACCCGATGTCTGGCTTAGCAATTGCCGCAGTAGGCTTGGTAACGGCCCGCCATCGCCAAGCCAAACAAAAATTGACCTAGCAGTAAATCGCTGAATCCTTGGGTAGTTGCTAGTGCCTTTTTCTAACGCACTGCCTGTACCACGCAGCGTATTTTAAGGAAGCGGAAGATTAACGGTTTGCACCGCGAGTATAGAGAGCGGTGCAAACCGTTGTATCCATTGCTTGTCGAACGAACCAGCGATACCCACACCCGGCCTCTGATAACCCGAGTCAACGCGACAACCCACACCCGGCGTTGGTTCGATAAGATAAGCATTGCGTCGTTAATGTTTTATCCTGAACTGCTATGCCGTTGAACTCTCCTCCCTCTGCTGATTCTGGAAGCTCTGAGGCAAAGCCGTTGTCCTCGCCTGTAATAGAGGAAACTAAACCTGGGTTTTGGCGATCGCAGCGAGAAAATGTGCAAATTGTGGTGATTGCCCTAGGGCTAGCCCTCTTGCTGCGGATGTTTGTGGCGGAACCGCGCTTCATTCCGTCCGACTCGATGGTGCCAACGCTGCAAGTGGGCGATCGCCTGGTGGTTGAAAAAGTCTCCTATCGGCTACATACGCCAGAACAAGGCGATATTATCGTCTTTGAGCCGCCAGCCGTGCTGCAAGAATTCGGCTATGGCAAAGACCAAGCGTTTATTAAGCGGATTATTGGACTGCCGGGGCAAACGGTAGAGGTGCGCGATCGCCAAGTATTCGTAAATCAACAACCCTTGATAGAGCCCTATATTGCTGCTGCACCGAGCTACACGATGCCCCCTGTGACGGTGCCTGCTGAGTCTTATTTTGTAATGGGCGACAACCGCAACAACAGCAATGATTCTCACGTGTGGGGATTTTTGCCACGGCGCAATATTATTGGCCGCGCTGTGTTTCGCTTCTTTCCTCTAGATCAGTTTGGGGCTGTTGTGCCAACGCCGGACATAGCGGCTTCCGCCCCCGCTGCGTTAAGCTCAACAGCGTTAGAAACACAGGAAGTGCAGTAGAGCGGCGGTTTGTTGGGGTGACAACTGCAGCCGCTGCTGCAACTGCGCCAGATTTTGGAACCGCCCGTGAGTCTGCCGATTGTGGGCGATCGCCCGTGCCAGATACAAATCTATCTCCGGCACCCGCGCAAGCATCTCGATCGAGGCCGTGTTGGCGTTGACAGGGCGAATGGTGGTCGGGCTGGCTGGGTCGTAATAGTTGAACTGCAAGATGGGTTCTAGCGGCTTGAGCCGTTGCACGGGCACGCCTAACGCGGCGGCTACATCGTCTAAACAATGCAGCGGTATGCCGGACTGAACGAGGGATACGAGCGATCGCGCTTGATGAATCGAAATCCCCGGAAGCCGCAGCCAGTCATCAATGCCCGCCTGGTTCACATCAATGGCAACGCCAAGCTGAGCCGCAAGGCGAACTTCGTCGGGCGATCGCAGCCGATAGTAGGGGTCAGTCAACAGGGGTGACTTGCCCTGTAGCTCTACCATCTGTTTCGACAGCCAGTCCGCTAATCCCATGTCACCTTTAGATTCCAGCGGCGTTCACTGTCCGCAGCCCCACTTGACGTAACCGAATGAACCCTCAGCTTCAAGCATTAAAGCATGCGGTCAAGGAGTTGCCGTCGCTTTTGCTCAAACTCATATTCTGAGATCAGGCCATCTTGTCGGAGTTGATCAAGCTGGCGCAGCGCATCGGCCACTGCGCCCACTTGAGCCGCATTAACGGGGGGCATGGCAGGCGCCACAGAGACGGGAGAAATTGGCTGGGGCATGAGTGTCGTGCCCGAGTTGAAGTTCTGGTCAAACGTGTGTTGTCCCTGGGCTAGATACCAAAGGGCCTCAACCATACTTGATATTTTGGGGATCACCCCTAGCGGAGAAAATCCAATCAACAGATACAGCACGCCCCAGGCAGGCTGCCGCAGATAAAACTTGTGAATCCCCGGTATGAACAGCAGACTGGCGATCGCCAGACCTATTGCAACGGGTCGATTTTTATAACTGGTTGACATGGCAGAAGTACCAGTGCTGGCATCGGTGCAGACGGCCTGAATGCGCTACTTTGACGGAAAAAGGACAAACAAAAAAAGGGAGAGTGGTTCACGCCTCCCTCCCTTTTAGGATATCGCTGGATTTAGATTTTGGCTTTGCACCTGAGGACGCTAGAGCTTAGTGCCACACTCAGTACAAAATTTGTGATCAACGGAATTCGTAGTGCCGCAGTTGACACAAATTAAGTCATCGCGGGTTGGAGGCTGGGGACGCTCAGGCAGCCCTAGCATTTGGGCATTGCTCTTGCCAGGAGCCACCATAGGGTAGCAGTTTTCTTCCCGTGCAACCTTTACGTCTAATAATACAGGGCCGTTGTGAGCCAACATTTGGGCGATCGCCCCCTGTAGCTCAGTGCGATCGCGCACCACCATGCCCTTTACCCCAAACGCTTCCGCCAGCTTTACAAAATCGGGCATTCCCGGCTGCATGTCTGACGACGAGTAGCGCTCTTCATAAAACGTTTGCTGCCACTGGCGCACCATGCCCTGCCAGCCATTGTTGACAATCACCGTTTTCACATTGATCCCATACTGGGCTAACGTGCCCAGCTCTTGCAGGTTCATCTGGAAACTGGCATCGCCGCTGATGCACACCACCTGCTCATCGGGCAGCGCCACCTGCGCCCCCATTGCTGCAGGCAAGCCAAAGCCCATCGTCCCCAACCCTGCGCTCGAGATCCACTTGCGCGGCCCACACTTAAGAAACTGCGCCGACCACATCTGGTGCTGCCCCACGTCGGTCGTGAAAAAGGCATTGGGTGCCTGACGTCCTACTTCCACAATCACTTCCTGGGGTGAGATGCGATCGCTGTAGCTGGGCACGGTTAGCGGATATTCTTGCTTCCAGCGGTCAATGCGGTGCAGCCAATCCTGTGTTTGCTGGGGATCAACGGTATATCGATCCTCGCGATCGCGCCGCAGCATTGCCGTCAACACATGGCGCACGTCGCCCACAATCGGCACCTCTGGAGCGCGGTTTTTGCCCACCTCAGCTGGGTCAACATCAATATGAATCACCTTAGCGCGGCTAGCAAACTCATCTAGCTTGCCCGTTACCCGGTCGTCAAACCGAGCTCCCACCGCAATAAGCAAGTCACAATCGCTGACGGCGTAGTTGGCATAGGCCGTACCATGCATCCCTAACATCCCGACCGAAAGAGGATGATGCTCATCAAATATGCCCTTGCCCATCAGCGTAGTGGTGACAGGCAGGTGATAGCGCTCAGCCAGTTCCAAAACTTCAGCATGGGCATCTGCAGAAATGGCCCCGCCCCCAACGTAGAGCAATGGCTGCTTTGCCTGACGAATCAACCGCAAGGCTTGCCCAATCTGGCGCTGATTTCCTTTAACGGTGGGGCGATATCCCGGCAGGCGCACGCTTCCAGGCTCAACCGGCCTATAGTCGAAGCTCTCTAACCCGACATCTTTGGGTACATCAATTAGCACGGGCCCAGGACGACCCGACCGCGCGATGTAAAAGGCTTCCGCCACGATTCGCGCCATGTCTGCAGTGTCGCGCACCACATAGGAGTGTTTGACAATGGGTAGCGTGATGCCGTAAATATCGATTTCCTGAAACGCGTCGCTACCAATAGCAGGACGGCTGACCTGCCCTGTCACAATCACCATTGGAATGGAATCCATCTGAGCGTTGGCGATGCCAGTGACCAGGTTGGTGGCTCCAGGCCCCGACGTACCAAAGCAGACGCCTACTTTGCCGGTAGCGCGAGAATAGGCATCGGCAGCATGGGCTCCACCCTGCTCATGCCGCACCAAAATATGTTGAATTGCCCCGGTTTGTTCTGCCCGGTATAACTCGTCATAAATGGGCAGAATGGCCCCACCGGGATATCCAAAAATATGCTTGACCCCATGACGAATTAGGCTGTCAATTAGGGCGAAGGCTCCAGTTGCTCGACTTGGCGCAACGACAGTCGTTGAAGCCGCCTGAACGGCTGGCGCGGTCTTTGGAGATCCAGTGAGGACGTCTTGCATAATTCAGCAGGGATATGGTTTTGTATTCAGCGATGCAGTTAATTCCTAAGTCTAGTGTGGGTTTTGCAATTCTGTCGAGTGGATATGTCAGGAAATAACCATAAATAGCTGGACAATCTCCATATGCCTAAACCAAGCAGACCTAATCACAGTCGTCAGCAATCCTCAACTTATTAGCTATTGAATCCACGTATCACGGTTGGATAGGTGGCAGATGACATATCTAATGACATCCAGATTGCAACAGAAGCGCGGCGCAATAATGCTCGATAAGTAAGGCATTGATTGTGAGACATTGCCTTGCTTTGCTTAGGCGACTTCTGGAAAGTAGTTTCCCAAATGGTGGGCATTGCCCACCCTACAGCGGCATGGTCGCTGGATTGAAGCTGGTATCTTCTTTTCTAGAAATCTCCTTAAGGGTTCCAGCTTTGATCAATACCGCTTTTGGCTCCAGTGGTTGCGCTCCATAAAACCATGACATTCCTTTAGATATCTGCCTAATATCCCTATAAGGGTTAAGCCCAATCGCATCTAGATGTTGCTGGTAGCAAGCTGCAACTTTTCAATAGATAAAACCGCTGCCATAGACACATGCGGGTGACTATCTTTAGACAGATAATTTAAGGCTGACAGACTTTTAGGAGTGGGCAAGTTCCCTAGTGCTTCTGCAAGGCGCTGCCGCACCAACCAGTCCGGTGACTGAGCAAATCTCAAAATGTCATCGACAGCGTCTAGTGCCTTTAGTTCTCCTAACGCGGCGATCGCCGCCTGCTGCATTACCTCTTCATCACTATCTAGAGCCTGAATCAACACGTCTCGGGCCCGAGGATCTTTGAGGTTGCCTAGAGAAACTGCCGCACTAAAACGCACTAGCCAATTGGTGTCTTCGTAGAAAGCGCGCATCAGTGGCTCGACCGCGCGCCCATCTTCTAGGTAGCCTAATGCTCCAGCCGCATCTGCACGAATGCCATAGTCAGGGTCAGTTTCTAGCAAGCTGATTAGAAGGGGATAACACTCATCTGTTGCCTTGATCCCTAGAGCGAATACAGCCATTGAACGGATCTGCAACACCTCATCATTGAGTACTTTCTTGATTAGGGGCATGGCTTCTGCTGAAGCAACACCTCGCAGAGATGCCAGCGCAATCATCCGAACTTTGGAACTGGGGCTATCTAGATCAGACGCGATCTGGGCTAAGCTTGGCTGGGTCATTACTCACTCCGAAGTTAACATTCTGTTACAAAACATTATAGGGAGAATGCAACAGCTTGATCTTCCCCGTTAGGGCGGAAAACCTCACCTTACCATTGGTCTTTCTTGCCGCGTAGCCGTGTAAAACTCTGCACGGGATCAGCAGTTTGCATCGCAGTTTGGATTGATGAGATATCCCAACGTAAAAAAGGGTTGGTGCGCTTCTCTATCCCTAACCAAGACGGCACTGTCGGTTCCTGCTGCTGTCGCTGCTGCTGGACTGTGGCTAGCCGCTGCGTTAGCGCTTCGTTGTCTGGCTCGATGCTGTGGGCGAACCGCAGGTTGTTTAACGTATACTCGTGAGCGCACCAAATGCGGGTGTTATCGGGGAGCGATCGCACCTGGCTCAACGACTGCACCATCTGCCCAGGAGTGCCCTCAAACAGCCGCCCACATCCCCCGGCGAATAGCGTATCGCCACAAAATAACTCTCCGGGTTCGTCAGAGGCTGAAGATTCAAAGTAGTAGGCGATGTGGGCGCGGGTATGCCCCGGCACAAACAGCACCGTGGCGTGGCGATCGGCAAAGGACAGGCGATCGCCCCCCTGTAAAAACACCTGCTGCCCTGGAATCCGACCCTGATCTACCGCTCCGCCATAGACCACCGTCTGGGGAAAGTGCTGCAATAACGTCCGATTCCCCCCCACATGGTCACCATGGTGGTGGGTATTAAAAATAGCAGTCAACGTTGCGCCTAAGTTCTGAAGCATAATCAAAACCGGCTCTGCCTCTGCCGGGTCTACCACTGCAGCCACCTGCCGCTTTGGATCATGCAGAAGAAAAATATAGTTGTCTGACAGGGCCGGTAGGCGATAAATCTGCATAGATTCCCAAAAACTCGTTGAATTACGTAAATTCTAAACCAGTAATTTGGGCAACCTAGCACCATCTGCCCCCGCAGGCTGTGCTCAAGGTTCTAACCCTTTATGCAGCCTTCATCAAGTCCTCGCGAAAGCTTTTTCCCAGCCCATAGCCCGTGAGCGAGAATAGAAGGTACTCGATTAACAAGCCATAAGACCCCCAAATTGCCCGTTAAGACGAATGGATTCGCTGAGCGTCTCCAACAGCTGACCTGAGTCTTGGTTGCTTCGGTCATGGTGTTGAGGCCCAGTGCGATCGCCGTCTTTTCCCCTCAATCGGCTGCATTAGGGTTGTCTACATAATTTAGGATTTTAGGATTTACAGTCATGATTAGGTTCACACCTCGCAAGCCAGTTGCGCTGGTTTCCGTGCTCGAACGAATTACCCAAAGTAAGCAGATGAGCCGCAAAGATCATTTAATCTTGACTTCGGCATTGCTCTCTAGTCAGCAAGTAGGCGACGACCTGCGCCGACAAATCAACCGCATTCTAGATGAACTCCGCACTGGCCATCTGAAGCTAGTAGATTAAGCCGACATAGCGATTCAGAATGATTCGTGAAGAGATACTCGAAAAATAGAGGAGTATCTTTTAACGCTGAAAACGTTGAGTTGAGCTGAATCGTCGCTGGGTGTCGAATCAAAACTAAGCCTCATTCTCCAGCAGTTTTTTGTCTTCTACTAGCTCTTGACGGCGCTCGTCACTAACCTCGGGATAACGCAGATTCAAGGCTTCGAGCCGTTGGCAAACCACCTGACTCACGGCCAATCGTGTATACCACTTGTGATCAGCAGGAATGATATGCCAGGGTGCCCAGTCAGTGCTAGTGTGCTGAAACATATCCTCATAGGCGTTCATATAGTCATCCCAATACGCGCGCTCTTTTACATCCTGCACTGAAAATTTCCAGTTCTTTTCTGGCCTATCAATGCGATCAATAAATCGCTCCTTTTGCTCATCTTTGGATACGTTCAGAAAAAACTTCAAAACAATAATTCCATTGTTCACTAAGTACTTCTCAAAATGATTGATTTCTTCAAAGCGCTGCTGCCAAATGTTGGGGCTGTTTTTGATTGCATCTGGAAGCTGCTGACTCGCTAGGATATTGGGATGCACCCGCACAACGAGCACTTCTTCATAGTAAGAGCGGTTGTGGATGCCAATCCGGCCCCGCTCAGGCAGCGCTTTCATCGAGCGCCATAAATAGTCATGGTCGCGCTCTTTAGAGGACGGCGCTTTGAAGCTATAAACCTGGCATCCCTGAGGATTAATGCCCGACATCACATGCTTAATGGTGCTGTCTTTACCTGCAGCATCCATCGCCTGAAACAGTATGAGCAGAGAATAGGTATTCTGCGCATAGAGTTTGGCTTGATCTTCAGCAAGCTGGTCGATTCCCTCTTGCAGCAACGTTTTAGCGTCTTTTTTCTTATACTTGCCCGTAAACCCGGGATCAAAATCCTTAAGCTGAATGCCTTTGCTGGGTTTGACAATAAACTGTTCGATATCCATATCACCTGTGCATTGCGTCAGCGTTCTAGGTAAGAGATTAGCCAAATGTTGACACGACTACCCTTATTGTTGTGCTTCACGTTACCGCTAACCCTCAACATAATCCGGCGGGGCCTAGCTGCGATACTGGCTCAGGGCATAAACTATGGCGTCAGCAAGTGGCCCCTTAGCTTTTTGGAGTAGCGCGCATTCTCCAAGGCCAAGTGCCAGCGACTACCCACTGACGTACCGTCCATCCTGCCGCGATGCCAACTCCGGTAATGAGCCAAAAGGCTAAGACGGACTGTTGTTCTAACCCGTTGGTAATGTTCATGCCGAAGATGGCTGTCAAAGCAGTGAGGGGAAAGAAAATTGCCACTAATACATTAAGGCGGTGAGCGGTAATCACAGCATCCAGGCTCAGGCGCGCTTGATCTTCAGCCCGCTGAGCAATGTCATATTCCAGTGCATTTTTAGTGTTTTCATACAGCAGGTCTAGCCCGCGCTGGATGTCGTAGGCCCAGTCCCGCAAATCAATGATGTCGCGATCGCCCGGAATCCCTTCTCGGGCTGATTGTAAGGTTGTGTGCAGGTTTAGGGCGGAGCGGCGTAGGGGGGCGATCGCCTCCAAAATGGCAAAGTAATCGCTGGCGATCTGCGCCTGATCGTAGCGATCGCGCAACTGTTCCTCGGCCTCGTTATACGCTTCAACATGGCGAATCAGCGGTTGCAGCCCTCTGCTCCCGCCGTTGGCTTCCCACACACCGTTGGGGTTGCGCCAGAAGAGCGCGCCTTCGCGGGTGCGATCGCCCAACATTGGCGCTTTGTGCAATACCAGCAGCAAATGCCCGTCAGCAATCATGGCCCGTTGCTTGCCCACGCTACGTTGCCCAAAGCGGTTCTTAATCTGATCTGGCAATGCCCAAGACGCTGGAAGTTTCATAGAGAGGGATAGAGACGGTAGTAACACCGTGGGTTGATGGTCAGCCCTCATCATGGCCTATCTAGAATGCTGATTGTCAAGAGCAGAACCCATCAGTCTTGCTCGTTTGAACGTGGGTTCAACAACGGCCTAAAACCATGCTGCCCGCGATATGGGCAACACAGTTTAGCGTTGGTTCAGCACTGCGCTCGGGGCTGAACCAACACCATCAAACTCACATCAGGTTACTGACAATCTTGGTATTAATCGATACAGGCGCTAAAAAGAAGAAGAGTTGGCAATGCTATCCCTCCCCCTTTTTTTAACTGGCTAGTGCAGATTATGAAATCAGCCTTCCGATCAGCCTAACGGCTGTTATGTTTAGCGATTGGCCGGAATCAGAGGCCGCACAAACATAAAGCCAGCGGCAAAAGCTGTCACGATGATGCCCAGAATTACCATCCACAGCCACAGTCCACTAAGATCCTTGGGGGTGCTGGCATTGGATTTATGGGGTAACGAGCCTTGCTCTGTGAATAGATCGGATGAAAGCCCATCTGCTGTGCTGCCGTTTAGCCCAGGCTGCTGACCCCTAGCATTTCCGGGGCGAATGCGAGCGGCGATCGCCTCTGCATCCATACGATCGGCATCGGTGGGGGTGCCCCAGTTAGGGCTGAGCGACGAGGCAATCTGCTGAATCGACACGACAGACTGACCGATTCGCTCTAGCTCTCGATGGAGCTGTTGATTTTGCTGCGTCAACGTCTGATTTTGCTGATGCAGCGAGTCCATCAATGCTTTCGTAGCCTGCAACTCTGCGGCCAACTCACGGTACACCGTCAGCGGCACCGTTGGGGAGGGTGTGGGCGGCTGAGTGGGCGGCTGCCCATTGTTGGTGCCATTTTGCGTGGGGTTATTCATCAACAGATCCAATCTGGGAGGACAGGGTGCACTAATGTCCACTTATAGTAACGCTGGTTTCGCAATTGGTATCACTCATTCAAGCTGAAATTTAGAAAACTGAACAGAACGATCGCGTTGCGCTTCTGCCGAGCTATGGGCCAATGCCAAGCGGCTGCCAGCACGGCGGATTTGGACTAAGATCCACAGTAATTCGACTTGGGGCCTAGTCTAAGTCGGTCGGCATCGTATCGATGGGATTTTATGGATGGTAGCTATGGCGTTTGAATCGTTCTCCCCACTGCGTCGCTGGCGATCGCTCCTCTCTTGGCTAGTGCTGGCGGTCATGATCATAGCGGGAGCGATCGCCCTTAAGGGATGCAGTCCCGCCCTACTGCGCAGTGAGGCTGCTCAAATTTCCCAACTGGTGGTGAGTGAGCTCAGCGATCCCAAAACCTTTAATACCGTGATGCAGCGGGAAGTTAATGCCGCGCTGGGCTATATGTATGACGGGCTGCTGAGCCAGAACGGCCTCACCGGAGACCTCGAGCCAGGGCTTGCCGAATCCTGGGAGATCTCGGACGACAATCAGACCATTGTCTTCACCCTACGAGAAAATTTGCGCTGGTCTGATGGCGAGCCGCTGACGGTAGATGATGTCATCTTTAGCTTTAATGAGGTCTATTTCAACGACCGCATCCCCAGCAGCACTCGCGATGTGCTGCGAGTGGGGGAGCAGGGACTGTTCCCCACCATTACAAAATTGGACGATCGCCGATTTCAGGTCGTGTCACCTGAACCGTTTGCGCCCCTGTTGCGCAGCATTGGCAGCATTGACCTTGTTCCTCAGCATGTGCTGCAAACCTACGTCAACTCTACCGATGCCGATGGTAATCCCCGGTTTCTGAACGTGTGGGGCACCGAAACCCCACCCCAAGACATCATCGGCAATGGCCCCTTTCGTCTGACGGCCTACCAAACAGGCGAACGCATCATTCTCGATCGCAATCCTTACTACTGGCGGCAAGATCAGCAAGGCAACCCCCAGCCCTACATTGAGCGCATCGTCATTCAGATTGTGGAATCTGCCGATACCTCGCTGATTCAATTTCGCTCGGGGGGGTTGGATATTATTGGAGTCAGCCCTAACGACTTTGCCTTGATTAAGCGAGAAGAAGAGGCCGGGAATTTTGAGATCTATGACGGCGGCCCCGCTCTGGCAACCTCGTTCATCAGCTTTAATCTGAACCAGGGCAGCCGCAACGGTCAGCCCGTTGTGAACCCGATCAAATCGCGCTGGTTTAACACCCTAGAGTTTCGCCAGGCCGTGGCCCATGCCATTAATCGCCAAGCAATGCTCAATAACATTTACCAGGGCATTGGCGAGCCGCAGGATTCTCCTATCTATAAGCAAACGCCCTACTATCTTTCGCCAGAAGAGGGGCTGCGAGTGTATGACTATGATCCAGACTTAGCCCGAGAACTGCTGCTGAGTGCTGGGTTTCAGTACAATGACCAAGGGCAACTGCTGGATGCAGACGGGAATTTGGTGCGCTTTAACCTGATTACCAATGCCGGAAACGATATTCGTGAATCGTTAGGCACCCAAGTTATGCGCGACTTGGCGCAGATTGGCATCACGGTAGATTTTCGCCCGGTGGCGTTTAACACGTTGGTCAACCGCCTCAACGATACGCTCGATTGGGATGCTCACATCATTGGCTTTACGGGGGGTGGTGTGGAGCCCAATTCTAGCGCCAACATCTGGTCAATTAATGGAACGCTGCATGTGTTTAACCAGAATCCGTCGGCGAATGATTTGGAGGGCCGGGTCATCTACGATTGGGAGCAGGCGATCGCCAATCTCTACATCAGGGGGAGTCAAGAACTGGACGAAGATCGCCGCCGCGAAATTTATAGCGAAGCCCAGCAGCTCGTGCAGGAAAACCTGCCGTTTATTTACCTGGTGAATCCGTTGGCGCTGTCTGCCGTGCGCAATACGGTGAAAGGGGTGCAGTTTTCGGCGCTGGGCGGCACGCAGTGGAACCTGTATGAGCTGCAAATTGAGCCTTAGTCCGGTTGTGGAATCATCGGTCTTGCAGGCTTGGGGGGTAGAGATGATGCCTGTTGCGAGCCACCGATTTTGGGAATGCTTAGAACGATGCCTCTTAACGCTGTAGTCCATCCCACTGGGCCATCCCACTGGGATATGGGGCGTGGGCGGGTAGGGGTAGAGCAACTGGGCCGGATTTTAGGAGAAACCGATGATGAATGGCATGGTGCAGGTCATGGCTCGATCGATGGTGGTGGGATTAGTGGCGGGGGCGATCGCCGCGAGTCCGCGTCCAGCAGTGGCAAATGTGCGGGTTCCCGTCAACCAGATGGCCAGCCAACTGCGGCAGCAGACGCGTCTGCCCATCATGCTGCCAGATGTGATCCCAGGCACGACGGATTTGCTGTACTTCAGCGCAGTCGGAAACGCCAGTGAATACACGCTAAATATTGACTATCGCTCTGACTGTGGGGGTGCAGCGGCCTGCAGCTTTGGCGGGCTGATTGCGTTTCAGGGGGGCGTGTTTGAAGACCCTGAGCTGGTGGTGCCCGGAGAAATTATTGAGTGGGTGCAGTTGGCAAACGGCGTGACTGGCCAGTATCAGTACTATTGCGGTGTGAGCTGCACGGCGCTAATGTCCTGGCAGGTGCAGGGCGTGCTTTACAACGTGTATCTCAAAGATGGGCGGCTAGACGATGTGGTGGCGATCGCCAACGGCGCAATTGTCGCTGGGTTCCGCTAGCGGGTGCGGCTAATGACGGCGATCGCCCCGCCCCCCGGCGGCCCCTGGTGTTCGCTGCCGCCTGAGACATACACCATTGGGTCGCCAACGACAGAGGCCACCACGGCGCCCACAACCGCCCGCGCCATGCGAGTGTGGCTAATATCTGAGTCGTCTAGCATGGTGTGACGGCGGTTGAGGATCGTGCCCCTTGGATCGGCCTCGGCTTTGGCAAATACGTTGATGATGCGCTCTAGCGGCTGCTGGGTGTGGGCGATCGCCGCCTGAACTGCATCTACATCCAGCGCGTGCTGCATCACGCTATGGCCGATGACAAACCCGCTAGCCGCGTGGGGCGCATTGCCCAGCACCAAAATTTCGCAGTTGAGCAGTTCCACCCCGGCAGAGGCAGACGCCACAGCAGAGTAAAGGTCATCATTCTGACAAATGCTGTCGGCTGTCACCGCATCGGGGGAGAGTTCGCCCACGGCGATCGCCACGCCCAGCGCCGACGCGCCGCGAGAATAGGCCATTGATTTATAACTGTCGCTGAGGACGGCGGACTCTGTCGCCTGAGCGCGGCGGCTGGCAGTTACCAAGGGACACTTGACCTGAACAAAATGCACATGCTCTGGGGTGAGACCCGCTTGGGCGATCGCCGCCGTTGTACCGGCGGCAACCTCGTGCACCATTGCCAGCGTGCCAACCTCCGCTGGCGCAAAGTCGCGGGTGTGATGAACGCCCAACACCAATCCCCAATCTCGCGCTGCATCGGGGGCCGCGTCTTCTCGAGTAAATACGGTGAGATGGGGACTGATAACCCCCTCGGTGCCGCCCGACATGACGTAGATAATGCGCTGGGCAGCCGAGGCCCCAATGTGCTGAGCGAGGTAGGTCTTGAGGCTTTGCACCGCAAACCCGCGGGTAAAGTCATTGACGCAGCCGTTGCCCTCGGTTTTACCCAAAATTGCCACAATGGCAGCCGGGTTTAGCTTGCCCGCTTGCACGAATGCCGCCAACCCGCTCACATCATCCGGGCCAGCTTGCGGAATTTTGAAGACCTTAACGTTCACGCGCCAACTCTCCCAAGAGTTCTACCAAATCGCCACCCCAACATGGGGCGCTGGGCAAAGCTCAATCGCTCCGCCCAACCTGCGATTTTTGTGAACTCTACCAGGTTTATTGCCCTTCTGTACAAAAATCCGATATCAGACTTTCATCAACTCACATCACGGTAGAGTTGGGACTGACGGGTTAAGCAGGCTTTAGGACAACGCGAGTCAGGGGTTTGAGCCTATCGCAAACTCACGTTAGGCTAGGCAAATTGGCGTTCGGCGGCGTATTCTCGCTCGTAGCGGGCGATCGCCGGATCTTGCATCAACAGGTCGAGCAGCAGCGCCGCCGTCCAAGAAAAATTGGCTGATCCCAGCCCCTTTCCCGTATCGGGGTTGAAATATTCATAGAATCCGCTGCGCTCCACCAGATCAATACTGCACTGCCGCAGCCATTGCGCTTCGGCCTCATAGCCATAGTGACGCAACCCCTGGCTTAGCAACCAGTTGAGATTGATCCACACGGGGCCGCGCCAGTAGCGGTTAGGGCAAAAGGCAGCATCGGCGCGGCTGCAGGTGGGCACTCCCCATCTGTGGCTGACGGTAAAGGAAGGAGCGAGCAATGTAGTGACCAGGTGAGCCGCCTGAGCTGCTGAGGAAATGCGGCCATAGAGGGGCGAAAAGCCTGCGGCTACTGCAGTGGGGATCAGCTCCTCTGCCACAAGGTCATAGTTTTGGTAGAGCCCCAACTCAGGATTCCACAGTTTTTGGTTGAGGGCGATCGCCGTTGTATTGGCCCACGCCTCAAACGGGGCAGGGTCGTGATGCAGCAGTTGGGCGATCGCCGCCAAGTCACGGTTGGCCTGCACGAGTAGCGTGTTAAAGAGAACATCCTGCACCATAAAGGGGCACTGGGTCTGGAGCTGCGCCTCGTTATAGGTGGCCTCTCTCGCCTGCACCAGCAGATAGACATAGCGGTCATAGTCGCTATTGCTGGGGCGATTGTCCATACTCACTTCGTGAATATCCACCCGCTGATAAGCAGGCAGATCGTCTTGGGTCAAATCCATGCGCGCCATCGCTGCATCCCACAGGGGCGAGTTATCTTGCCCCGACTCCCAGGGGTGTCGCACATACACAAGCCCATCCTTATCGCGGTCGCGCTCACGGTAGAGATAGCCATGCCACGCAACCAGTTGGGGAAACAGATCCTGTAAAAAGGCAAGCGCCTGAGCGGGATCGCTGGCATAGCGGTAGATATGGAGGGCGGCTGTGGCATGCACCGGCGGTTGGATAATGCCAGACGTGGCAACGGCCTGAGGGGCATCGGGCGATCGCTCAGCCTGCCAATAGTCTGGGCCGGGAAAATAAGCCCCCACCAACCCCGGGCGAAAGACGATGTGGGGCAGCAGCCCATTCTCCCATTGCCCCCGAAAGAGCGATCGCAGCTCTTGCATCGCCCGAGCCTGGTCATAGTGGGCATAGCCCATCGCGATAAACGCCGAATCCCAACTCCACTGGTGAGGATAAAGCCGCGGTGCTGGCTTGGTGGAAGATCCGGTCCAGTTTTGGCGGAGCACACCCTTCGCTTGATGAACCAGGGATAGATGGCGATCGAACATAATGTGTTGTATTTTTGGGAGAACGTTTGGCAGGGTGTAGGTAGGGCGGGAAGGGCGGTGGCGAGAGACGACTGCTGCTAGGGCTTGCAATACAGATAAACAGTATCCATAACTACAGTTCTTGTATTTTGACAGACTTGTATTTTGGCAGAACTATAAGGGCTGATACAGGAAGGAATGTCAGGAGTTTTTGAAGCCGCGAGTGAAACCACCAAAACTCGTCAAATTTGCGGCAAAGATGTCATAGTTCACAGATATTTCGAGGACTTCAGACCCTTGATGTTCCAGTGATAGTCCAGCAGCGTTAGCTCGTAATAACACGTTCCACATCGATCTAACTGTGGTGTAGCTGTGGTCTAACGAGATTGATAACGAGATTGATAACGACATTAATTAGGATGCATGAATTAGGATGCATGGGCGCTAGTTTTGTTATTGCTGATTTTAACGATGATGTTTCGATAGGTAATGATTTGTTAATTATTTTTACCGACTTAGATGGAACCCTTTTGGAGCCCGAAAACTACCGCTTTGATGCGGCAGAGTCGCTGCTCGTGTCTCTCAAAACGCAGCAGGTTCCCGTCATCCCAGTCACCAGCAAAACCCGGCTTGAGGTCGAGCATCTGCGGCAAATCTTAAGTTCGACCGATCCCTTTGTGGTCGAAAACGGCAGCGCTGTGATGGTAGAACCCCACGACAATCGGTTCTTAATTCCTGCAACTCATTCTGTCGCGCCTGATTCAGAGCTGGCGAGTTATCAGCTGCTGCAACTGGGCTGCTCCTATGCGCAGGCTCGGCAGGGGCTGCAGGCGGTGGCGACGCAACTCGGCACGACGCTGCAAGGCTTTGCGGATCTGGGAGAGGCGGAGGTAGAGCGCCTGACCGGGTTGCTGCCTAATGATGTGAAGCGGGCGCGGGCGCGTGAGTTTAGTGAGCCGTTTGTCACCCCTCGTCACATTCCACCTGATCATGTCAAAGAGGTGGTAGCGGGCCAAGGGTTTCGGGTGGTTCTCGGCGATCGCTTTTCCCATTTGATCGGCCCCCATGCGGGCAAGGGCCATGCCGTCCGCGCGCTGACGCAACACTTCCAATCGCCAGCTTCAGAGCCTGTCACCACGATTGGTTTGGGCAACAGCCCCAATGACCGCGAAATGCTGGAGGCAGTCGATGTGCCCATTATTGTGCCCGGGCGCAATGGCCCTCACCCAGGCTTGTTAGGAAAAGACTGGGCGATCGCCCCATTTCCGGGTGCGAAGGGCTGGGCAGAGGCCATCACCAGCGTTCTGGAAGTAGGTGCTGTTATGGCGCAAAGACCGTCATCCTAGGGCGTGTCATCAATTCCAACCAAACGCCTGATGCTATGAGCGTTGCCACGCCCGACCCAAAAACCAGGCTAGGGGCTGTGACTGTTGATTTCTGGGATAGTTGATTTCTGGGATAGTTGATTTCTGGGATATTAGAGGCTAATTGATGACAGCCCCTAGACCTATCCTGGCTTGTTCATAGCTGATTGACCCAAGTTGGGATGATTTAGCGAACGATGATCCTGTCTAATCCGTGAGTCGTTGCAGATAGCGTTCAATCAGCAAGATCGCTACAATGTCGTCGATCGGGCGAGAGATGCTGCGGAGCCGCTGCGGCACCCACTGCTGCAACCCTCGAGGAGGAAACATTTGCCAGTAGCGATCGCGTGCCTCTAGGGTACTGTAGCGTTCATCCACCAAAATGATTCGCAGGGGATCAGGCAGTTCGGTCTGCAATCGCGCTTTCCACTGCTTGGCCGTGGTCTGATCGCCCATGACCAACAGCGAAATAGGGTACTGCTGCTGAAGCTGCTGAATGATGGCGATCGCCTCCATCGCAGGCACGACTTGATGCAGCAACAGCCGCCGATCTAGCCCCATAATCGCGACACCGCACTTCAATCGACCCGGGTCAAATCCGAGAATCACCGGCTGAGGAATGGTCAGAGGTACGGCCTCCATCATGGGGTTTCCTCGTCGTTGCCGCCATTGGGGACGTTGATTGTGTTGGTGCTAAATCGGGGTAAACCGCCCTGCACCGCAACTAAAGCCAAGTTTGCAGGCCCAGCGGTAAAGATCGGCTCAGAGGCGATCGCCTGCAAGCTAACCGGTTGATTGAGCGATCGCACCTGACGAAAGAATTCAATCACCGTTTCAGTTTGACCATCTGCAATCTGAATGCTGTCACCTAGTAGCCCTGCCTGCCGCAGTCGAAACTGCGCCGTGCCAATCAAACGATTAAACTCCTCAACCAGCGCTTCATCACCGACCTGCTGAGGGTTCGTCGAAGCGGATGCGACCACCGCTCCTAACGGAAACAACAGCTCATTAGGGGCAGCAGCCACAAATACCTGAATGCACTCCTCACCGGCTAGCACGCAGGGCTCTCCAACCACGTAGTTTCCTGCTGAGAGAATACGAACGACATATTCTTCCCCACTTTGCAGTTGGCTGATCAACTGATCTACTTGCCCCACCGTAATCTGCAAAACCTGCTGTGACACGGTCAGGGTGCCCGGACGAATGCGTTGGGCAGCGATGCGGTTGGCCTCTATGAGTAGCTGCTCAACGGCCTGAGGCGCGGCCGCAGGCGACACAACTCGCACCACCCCCGACGCCAACGCTTGGTTGCGCAGCAGCGCCACACTACCCTGACGCAAGCCCTGAAACTCACGCTCTAGCAGCAGCACCTCTTGCTCTAGGACGAGGCGCTGCTCCTCTAGGTCACTCAGTTCTGCTTCTCGTTCAGCAATGCGGCGATCGCGCTCGGCGATCTCTTCTTCTCGCTGACTTACTTCTTGCTGGCGATCGCGCTGTAGCTGTGCAATCTCAGCGCGCAGTTGATTAGCCTGCCCAGACACGCCCCGCAACACCGCCTGCGCCTGCAAAAAGTTAGATTCCACCTGTTGCAGTTGCGATTCGGTCGTGCCCAGTTGCGATTCAGTTGTCTGCAACTGATTTTCGATCAACTCCCGTTGCACGCTGACTTCATCCAACTGACGATTAGTGCGCGATAGTCGTCGCTCTGCCAAGCGTTGCTCTTCTAAGGCCGTGTCTAAATTTCGCTGGATATCTTGCTGCTCAAGGCGAGCGTCAACCACTGCGCTTCGTGCCTCTTCCAAATCTTCCTGAATGCTTTCTAGCTCAAACACACCCGTTCGCAGTTGGTCATCAATGGCAAATAGAATGCCGAAGGTCATCGCCGAAATCACAATCCCCGTGATAATCGTGATCAGGGTCGCGGTTTGGCGGGGACGCAAGCTAAATAAGCTGAGGCGAGCTTTTCCCACTCGCGTCCCCAGGCGATCGCCCACGGTTGCCAGCACCCCCCCCAGCACCAAAATTGCCAAAATTAGACCTAGAGCCGTGGTCATCGGCGATTACGTGCAACTCAGATACAGCGTACTGTATTCTGTCATGAGTTCAGTCGACACTGAGTTTAGAGTTCCATCTGAATCCAGATATTTCCTTGTTCTCTATAAGTGATGCCCATCGCTATAGAGTTGGCTATCTGCGGCAAGAGCATTTCCCAACCAAGGGTTCACGACATAACAGTGATTAAAGCCTGAGCGATCGTAACTAAGCAGAATATCGCCCTAGGGTGTGTCATCAATTCCAACCAAACGCCTGATGCTATGAGCGTTGCCACGCCCGACTCAAAAACCAGGCTAGGGGCTGTGACGGTTGATTTCTGGGATATCAGAGGCTAATTGATGACAGCCCTTAGCTTAGGAGACACAGTAACTAAGTTGCTCATCGTTACTCATTTTGAAACAGGTTCTACGGAGGGCGATATCCACACCCTTAGCGATAAGACCTCAGAGATAGCCTGATCAAGCTTTGCCTATCGCTGCTGCGTAGTAAGAGCGCCCGCGTAGCCTCAGGCCGCTCGCTCTCTTTTTGATGGAGGCCAACTCTTGCAGCCCTCGTTTATTTCTCGAGTTTTGGCTGCCACGCTAAGCTCACCACAGCCACAGGCTAGGTAAATTGCTGGCTCAGCGCGACGGGGTTATAGACGGTGATTTTTTTCTTATGAATAGAAATCATATTGTCGGAGCGAAGGTCGCCCAATAGCCGCGTCACCGTGACTCGGGTGGAACCAATCGCTTCGGCGATCGCCTGATGGGACAGCTTGAGATCAATCATGATGCCCTCAGAGGTGGGCACGCCAAAATCGCGGCAGAGGATCAGCAAAAAGCTCACTAATCGCGATCCCATGTCTCGATGGGCCAGAGTCTCAATCATCATCTCAGTTTGCAGAATTCGAGATGACAACCCCTTTAACATCAATAAGCTCAGATCGGGATTATCTTGCAATGCCTTTTCGACCTGCTCAATGGGGATCGACAGCAGTTCCACTGGAGTAAAGGCAACTGCGTGGTAGAAGCGGTCGGCCCGCTGCCCCGTAATCAGCGATAGCACCCCAAATACGCTGTTTTCGCGCAATAGAGCGACTGTGATCTCCTCCCCTGCTTCATACACTCGCGACAGTTTCACGGCTCCCTTTAAAAGGAAGTAAACGCGCTCTGCCGGATCTCCAGGAAAGAAGATTGTTTTACCCCGCTCAAACGCCTCCACCATTGGCGGGAAAACGCCCCCGCTCAGTTGACGGAATACATCGGCTAACGGCTTATCTTGTACCACAACCATACCTTTTTGCCTGCTCAGAACCCCTGAAAGTAAGCCAATCAAAATCGTCCAGTTCAGTATGCAGAAATCATGTATCAGCTCAATTCAATGGTTTTGAGTGGGCGGTTAGCGTTGCTAGCCATCCAAACAAAAGGATTGATGTAGCTCAATAGTACGACCCGCCTTGGATTCATCTTGCGGTCTCAAGTTATCTAAAGCTGTCAGGCTTCGCAGGTATAAAATCACTGCATCTGCCACAACGTTCATGCTAAGACAACGACCGTTTAGTGTTTGATGAGGAGATTTTGACTTTAGAACACTTAAACTAAGTTTAAGAGAGTTTTTTGTATCAGATATTACATAAGTGAAATTGTAGTGCTTCAAGTTATACCAATCTTCATGATTGACGGTTTATGTCGGCGGCCAGCAGAACGGATTTTCCTGGGGTCATTGGCTTTCTGGTCAGCCCCCCCTATCCTTCGATCCCCTTTTTCAGTATTCTGATCTCGCTTGCCCAATGCTATGTGTACTGGGGTGAGCGATCGCCCCTCCCTCGGTGCTTGCGATCCACTCCGCCCTTGACTAATCCTTAAATTTATTCATGCTGAACCTAACTGGAAAACGCGCCATCGTCACAGGCATCGCCAACAACCGTTCGATTGCCTGGGGCATTGCTCAACAGCTTCATGCCGCCGGAGCGACCCTTGGCATTACCTACTTGCCTGACGAAAAGGGCAAAATGGAGAAAAAAGTGGCGGAGCTGGTAGACCCCCTTCAGCCCAGCTTATTTTTGCCCCTCAACGTGCAAGATGAGGCGCAGATCGACAGCGCCTTCAGCACCATTCGAGACCAGTGGGGTCAGATTGATATCCTGATTCACTGTCTGGCGTTTGCCAATCGCGATGACCTCAGCGGCGACTTTAGCGCTGTATCTCGCGATGGATTTAACCTGGCGCTGGATGTTAGCGCCTATTCTCTCGTGCAGTTGTGTCATGCTGCCAAGCCGCTGATGACGGAGGGGGGTGCGATTGTCACCATGACCTATTTGGGCGGGGTACGGGTGGTGCCGAACTATAACGTCATGGGTGTTGCCAAGGCGGCGTTAGAGATGAACGTGCGCTACTTAGCGGCAGAACTGGGCTCTCAAAATGTGCGCGTCAACGGCATTTCTGCTGGGCCGATTCGCACGCTGGCATCGTCTGCGGTGGGGGGCATCCTCGACATGATTCACCACGTAGAGGCGATCGCCCCATTGCGCCGCACGGTAACCCAGACTGAAGTGGGCAACGCGGCTGCCTTCCTCTGTAGCGATCTGGCGAGTGGCATCACCGGGCAAATCCTTTACGTGGATGCAGGCTACGAAATTATGGGCATGTAGGCCGAGTTGAACCCACGACGCAGTCCCCCGCTGTGTTACCCAAATGCAAGGGACTGTGAGACTGCAATTTCGATGCAAGCCTGAGAAAAAGCCTAATCCACTCCTCATCCAGTCCAGCCAGTGGAGCACTCCACCGGGCTTGGTCAGTGGGTTTAATCGGCTATTGTCGACGGTTGACCTCAGCTATAGCACCAGTCCTGTGCAGAAGCACGGACAGGAGATGGGCCGGAGTTGGCATAATGGAAGCTTATGGTTTTATGGAACTCTGCCCTATGCAAACCCGCGACCCCATTGTGACGCCTGCCCCGACTGATACCGCCTCCCAGTCTCTACCCAAATCTTCGGCACGGATTGCGACAGTTAGCCGCAAGACCAAGGAAACTGACGTTAGCGTCAGCGTAAACCTCGATGGGCAGGGGCGCTGTGTGGCAGAGACCGGAGTTCCGTTTCTGGATCACATGTTGGATCAGATTGCGTCTCACGGCTTGCTGGATCTGGAGGTGCAGTCGGTTGGGGATATTCATATCGACGACCACCACACGAATGAAGATGTGGGGATCACGTTGGGGATGGCGCTGGCCAAGGCCTTGGGCGATCGCAAAGGGATTACACGCTTCGGCCACTTTGTGGCACCGCTGGATGAGTCACTGGTGCAGGTAGCGCTAGATTTCTCTGGGCGGCCCCATCTGAGCTATGGGTTACAGATTCCAACCCAGCGGGTGGGCACATATGATACCCAACTCGTGCGGGAGTTCTTCGTAGCGGTGGTGAATCACTCTCACATGACGCTGCATATTCGCCAACTTGACGGCATCAACTCTCACCACATCATTGAGGCGACGTTTAAGGCTTTTGCCCGAGCGATGCGGATGGCGCTAGAAATTGATCCCCGACGCGCGGATGCGATCCCAAGTTCAAAAGGCGTGCTGTAGCCATGCTGAATCCTGTGACTACGGTGCCTCGATCACAGCCGGCTTGGGGCCGTGCAATATTGCAGCCCGCTACTGAGTTTGCGCCGACGGTGTTGCCGGTGCTTGAGGGCAAAATTCCCGATGGGCTGCAGGGTGTGCTCTACCGCAATGGCCCAGCGCGGCTAGAGCGGGTGGGCGGCGCATAGGGCACTGGTTTGATGGGGATGGGGCCGTGTTGCAAGTCCAGATCCAGCAGGGGCGGGCGATCGCCACCTATCGCTATGTGCACACCGCGGGATATGACGCAGAAGCCACGAGCGATCGCCTGCTCTATGCCAAATAGTCATCTGGTAATGCATCGACCCGATGGGCTAGAGCGAGGCGATTTGTTTGGGGCGATCGCCCGCTACGACCATCATGCTCAAGCCCACACCACGCTAGACTGCGGTGATCATCGCTATCCCACAGAACCGCTGCTGGCCTCTGACCCTGGCAATAGCGACGTTGATCAGGGGTGGCTGCTAACGGTGGTGTATGACGGCGATCGCCATCAGAGTGAAGTGTGGATTGTGGCGAGCGATCGCCTTGCCGATGGCCCCATCTGCCGCCTACACCTGCCTCAGGTTGTGCCACCGAGCTTCCATGGCATCTGGCATGCCAGATAACGCTAGCTCGACCAGCAGGCAATGAAAGCTTTTTGCTCAGGATTGGCAGAAATTACCTAATCAAGCCTGTCAATCCTAAGCAGAGAGAAAACATCTAGTTCACTTGCCACCAGCCTAGCCCTGGCCCAATGAACCGCACCACCACCCAATACACCACCAACAGACCAATCCCAACCCAAGCACCTTTTGTGCTTAGATCCACAAATTGTTTGGCCTGCGATTTCTTGATCGGCAACCAAGGATAAACGGTACCCTCTTGCCCGTACTTGTCGCCAAGCGCTTCCTTGCGCCGTTTTGAGTCGCCCATAGCTGCTGTTCCACATCCATTACGCTGCGTTACCGATTTGATGATGGCAGTTCTAAATTATTCAAGCTATGACAGTGCAGGAGAGCCCCACACACTCATAACCGACGTTAGAACTGCCACCGTTTTTGATCATATCGTCTGGGCTAGGGGTGGATTGAGTCTGCTTAAAATCTCGTCAAACTCTCGTAGGGTTCTCCGCTGAATCAATATCAAGGGCGATCGCCCCTACACCTACCCAGATTTTGCAATCACCCCAATCTCGAAAAAAGACTTACCCGACGACAACCCCATACAGACCTATCCGGTCGATCAGCCGAAACATACGCTACACTGATGAGCGGCAAGATGGTGCAGTTCAAAGCGACTGTCTAGCACAGCGCAGCAGCAAGTGGGGGTACCCACTTTTTTTATTTCTGCTTTTAATTCTCGTGTTATGGCACATCCTCTCGTCCCCCTTATTCTCGAACTGGCGACTCTCGTTGCCGATTCCCTCGATCTTGAGGTGGTCTCAGTGGTGTTTCATACCAATCAGAATCCGCCTGTGCTGCGGGTCGACGTGTGCGGTCGGCAGCGTGATACAGGCCTTGAGGATTGTGAACGCATGAGCCATGCGCTAGACGCAGTGCTTGACGAAGCCGAAACCATTCCTGATGCTTACGTTTTAGAGGTCTCCAGCCCAGGGATTCCTCAATCTCTGACCACTGATCGAGAATTCACGTCATTCAAGGGGTTTCCGGTGGAGGTCGCCACCACCGAAGCCGTAAAGGGCCATACCCTCTGGAATGGTCTGCTGATTCGACGCGACGATGAGGCCGTTTACATCAATCTCAAAGGACGGGCGATCGCCCTGCCGCGCCATCTGGTAAAACAGGTGCAGCTCACCAATGGTGAAGAGCCCTGATCTAAATTTTCCTGCTGAAACCTTTTGCCACTGCATTTCTCTGAATCATCATTCAATGTTTCATTGAACCAATAGAACATTAGAACTGTTCAATCGGGTGCTATCAGGGCGCAAACGCATCCTGCGACACCAAGCCTTAACCTGCCCTTGTTGATACGAACTCGCTAACAATTAAATAGCTACGGAGGCTAAAACCGAATATGTCAATGGTTACCCTACCTGGTCTACGGGAACTCATCGAAGGCATCAGCCGCGATCGCAACCTGCCCAAAACCGCTGTGCAAGCTGCGCTCAGAGAAGCCCTGCTCAAAGGCTATGAGCGCTACCGTCGAACCAACCGCCCAGATATTGCCACGTTTGACGAAGAATATTTCATCAACTTTGAAGTTGAACTAGACATCGATGACGAGGGGTTTCGCGTACTCGCCACCAAAACTATCGTCGAAACCGTCGAAAATCCCGATCACCACATTGCGCTAGAAGAAGTGCAGGAGGTCGCTCCAGAAGCTCAACTGGGCGATACCGTGGTGCTCGATGTGACGCCTGAGCAAAACGAATTTGGGCGAATGGCGGCGATTCAGACCAAGCAAGTGCTGGCTCAAAAACTGCGGGATCAACAGCGCAAGCTGATCCAAGAAGAATTTCAGGAACTGGAAGCGACGGTGCTTCAGGCGCGAGTGCTGCGGTTTGAGCGACAGTCAGTCATTATGTCCGTGAGCAGCAGTTTTGGGCAGCCCGAGGTCGAAGCAGAGTTATTAAAGCGCGACCAGCTTCCCAATGATAACTATCGCGCCAACATGACGTTTCGCGTCTTGCTAAAGCGAGTATCGGAGGGGTCGCATCGGGGGCCACAGCTACTGGTGTCGCGGGCTGATGCCGGACTCGTGGTAGATTTATTTGCCAGCGAAGTGCCCGAGATTGAAGACGAAGTGGTGCGGATCGTGGCTGTAGCCCGGGAGGCCAATCCCCCCTCGCGCTCGGTAGGGCCTCGCACCAAAATTGCAGTCGATACCGTTGAGCGGGATGTGGACCCGGTGGGGGCTTGCATTGGCGCTCGGGGATCGCGAATTCAAGCAGTCGTGAATGAGCTGCGCGGCGAGAAAATTGACGTTATTCGCTGGTCGCCCGACCCTGCAACCTATATTTCTAATGCACTAAGCCCCGCTCGGGTAGAGCAAGTCATTCTGGTAAATCCCGACGAGCGCCAAGCTCATGTGCTGGTGCCCGATGATCAACTCAGCTTGGCGATTGGCAAAGAGGGCCAAAACGTACGGCTGGCGGCGCGGCTAACGGGCTGGAAGATTGACATCAAAGATGCCTCTAAGTATGACTTTGAAGCTGAAAGCCAAAAAATGGCAGACCTGGCTGAGGCCCGTCGCTTGGCTCGAGAAGATGAGGAGCGTTATTTAGAAGAGCTAGCAGCAGAGGAGGCAGAAGAAGCCAGACTGAATGCAGAGCTAGACGAAGATGGGCTAGACGAGCCCATGGAAGAGGCGTCAGCCCCATTGGCAGAAGCAGATGCTGCCACAAAACTCAATGTTGAGCCAGCGGAGGAGCTTGCGAGCGACGATGCGGTTGAACCTGAGTTGGCGGCAGTGTCTGCAGAGGAGAGTGAGGGGGATGAAGTGGCGATCGCCCCTGAAAGCGTTCTCCCTCTCAGCGAGGCCGATGAGTCAGAAGACCCCAGCGACGCTGTGGCAGAAGCGGACGATATTGAGGAATCGTTGGGGTGATAGTGACTAAGCCTCATTTCAAGCACACGGTAGCTCTGACCAAGCCAAGAGTGAAGTAGGTATGGGCTAAGCCCGCGCCTATTTCACTTCTAGATTCAAGATTCCTCGCTTCAAGATTCCTGGCTTTAAGCCTATGGCTTTTGAGGGCCGCGCCAGTGAGCAATGGGTTCTTCGTGCCACTATCGGAGTTGGTTGGGCGGTTGATGAATTGAATGGTATGAAACCCCTACGCAATGAGGGCCTCACACCATCAACCCGTGCTTTAAGCGCTAAAAAAAATCCCATCATAGTGGGTCAGTCAGAGCAACTGGCGCAATACCTTGTCTCTTCATGCCTGGAACCTTAGTTGTTTCCACGCGCCCAACCACACAAACCTGTAAGTTGGAGAACTTATGTCATGAATCCTAACCATCGACGGTGTGCAAGCTGTCGCACCATAGCTCCCAAAGAGAACTTCTGGCGGATTGTGCGAGTTTATCCGTCACGGACGATACAATTAGATGAAGGTGCAGGCCGTTCGGTTTATCTCTGCCCTCAAGCAAGCTGCCTTAAAGCAGCCCAGAAGAAGGATCGACTGGGGCGATCGCTCCGGGCACCTGTTCCTCCTAGAATCTATGAGGCGCTGTGGCAGCGGATTGCGACGGGCAACGTTCGTTCTGACGAGGAGTCGCTTCCACTGCCCAGTCAGCGACCCCAAGCCTGAGGGATTACACTAGAGTAAACAAGCGTAAGACTGGATTCATCGTAAGTGGGCGATCGCCGCTTTACGCTGCGTTGCAGGTCAGGGTCTAGCTGACTCCATTAACTTGTGTTCTACCTCTGCGCTTTAGCAGGTTTCGCTAGATCGCAATTCCACATCAGACTAAGTCTCTAGTGTGTTGCAAACTGACTTGCTGCTAATTTAAATCCCATCACGAAGGCAGAATGATTTGCGGAATAGCAAGCGCTCGGCGTTGAAGCTAGATAGACAAGCCGACAGTTGGCGGATTATGCTTAATCTCCGGCTCATAAAGGTTCAGAGGGCTTGGAGTAGCATGAGCCCCCGTCTCGCCGTCATGATAGAAGCTGTCCAAGAGCATCTTGACGGTGCTCTATCGCTGTGTCAGCAGGTTGGTTTAGAGGAGACTCGTTATAATCAACCGAGAGTCCTGTAGTTTTAGAAGGATTGAGTCATTGTGCGACGTAGAAGGTTCATAGTGAGATCTACTACTGAGTGCGTGCAGAGGGTGAGCTACAGGTTTCAGTCGGCAGGTCAATCCGCAACACAGTCGCAGAATAGTCATCGTTTACGGTCACAGTACGGTCACATTGTTGTAGCTAGAAAAGTGGGTTGTTCTATGTAACAATCGGTCGGTGCAAAGAGGTTAGAGTGAATGAACAACGGCAAGGTTAGAATTTACGAGTTATCAAAAGATTTGAGTTTGGATAATAAAGGAATTTTGGATATCTGCGAACAATTGAATATTTCCGCAAAAAGCCATAGCAGTACAATTTCAGAGTCCGATGCCGATCGCATCCGTTCTGCTGCTAAGAACGTCGTTCCTCAATCTGCACCGCCCAAAACATCGCCGTCTTCATCTCACTCTTCCATGACCAAACCCCGGAAAGGTGCGCCAGAGCCACCTGTCAAGAAGCAGACCATTCTTGAAGTGCGGCGGCATCGCTCAACTGGCGAAGCGCCGAAGCGTCCTGATACTGCAATTCCTCCTCCGGCACCGACTAGTGCGAGTGCTGCGTCTGCGCCAACACCGCTGGCTTCTCCACAACGCCCGGTCAAGGTCAGCCGCGACCAACCCGCTCAGCCTGTGGCCGAAGCACCTGACCCTGTAGTAGAAGAACCGCAGGTAGAATCTCCTGCGCCTGCAGTCGCGCCTGAGCCTCTTGAGCCCGCTGTGGCTCAGTCAGTGGCCCAGTCAGATGAACAGCCGCAAGAAATCGAACAGAGTCCGGCGGCAGCGCCCGAGCCTGATGAGACACCCTCTCTGGTTGGCCCTCCAGTTAAGCCGCAAGCCAGACGGGAGACACTGTCTGAGACTCGACGCCCTGTCATCATCAAGAAGGCAGATCAGCCGCGTCGTGCTGAGTCGGGGACGGACGAAGTACGTCGGCCTACGGTTAGAACGGGCGATCGCCCCATTAAGCCAGGGCAAATCTCAATCACCGAGGTTGATGACGAAACTAGCTTGCGTCGTCCCAAGCCTGTGATCGAACTTCGCCGCAAGCCCACGCGGACTGCCGGCCCAGAAGAGAGCGACAGCGACGACAAGACGCCAGAACTGATGGAGCCGCCTACGCTTAATCTGAAGCGGCCCGAGCGCCCTGTGCTGTCTAAGGGATCGTCTAAGCGCGGCAAAGATTGGGAAGAGGACGACGATGAACGAGAAGGCGCTAAAGCCGCTAAGGGCGGCGTCAAGACCAAGCGTCGTAGCCTAATTCAAGATGATGAAGATATTGATCTAGACGAAGTGCTAGACGGCGATTCTGATGCGGCGGCAGCTGCGGCGGCGGTTAGTCTGTCGCTCGCGCGTCCCCCTCGCCCTAAGAGTGCTCCGTCGAAGCCAACGGTGACTGCGGCTCCGTCTCGCAAACGGACTGGACGCTCGTCGGAATCTCGATTCCAGCGGCGCGATCGCCGAGAACAAGAAAATATCAAGCAGCGACCAGAAATCATTACCCTGACGGGTGGGCTAACCGTGGCAGAACTGGCCGAAGCGCTGGTGCTGCCCGAGACTGATGTGATTAAGACCCTGTTCCTCAAGGGCATCATGACCAATGTGAACCAATTGTTAGATGTCCCAACCGCCACGATGGTGGCAGAAGAGCACGATGTATTGGTGAATACGGAGGCCGAAGAAGCCGAAGCCAAGAAGGTCACGGAGATGATCAGCTCTACTGACCTAGATCACCTACAGCGGCGACCTCCTGTGGTGACGATTATGGGTCACGTAGACCACGGTAAGACCACGCTGCTAGACAGCATCCGCAAAACTAAAGTGGCCCAGGGTGAATCCGGGGGCATTACCCAGCATATCGGTGCTTACCATGTAGACATGGAGCACAACGGCAAAACAGAACAGGTCGTGTTCCTCGATACGCCGGGTCACGAAGCCTTTACAGCCATGCGAGCGCGCGGTACGCGGGTGACCGACATTGCAGTATTGGTCGTAGCGGCCGACGATGGCGTGCGCCCACAGACCATTGAGGCCATTAGCCATGCTAAGGCGGCTGAAGTGCCCATTGTAGTAGCCATCAACAAAATCGATAAAGAAGGAGCTGAACCGGATCGGGTGAAGCAAGAGCTCATGCAGCACAACCTGGTGCCAGAAGAGTGGGGCGGTGACACCATTATGGTGCCTGTTAGCGCTCTCAATGGAGATAACCTAGATACGCTGCTAGAAATGCTGCTGTTGGTCTCTGAGGTGGAAGACCTCTATGCCAACCCTGACCGCCCTGCTAAGGGTACGGTGATTGAAGCCAACCTTGATAAAGCGAAAGGCCCTGTGGCTACCCTGCTGGTGCAAAACGGAACCCTGAAAGTTGGGGATGTTTTAGTGGCTGGGCCAGTGCTGGGTCGGGTTCGCGCCATGATCGACGATCGAGGCCATCGGGTAGAGTTAGCTACCCCATCCTTTGCGGTTGAGGTGCTGGGTCTGAGCGATGTGCCTGCTGCTGGTGACGAATTTGAAGCTTATACTGACGAAAAAGCGGCTCGGGCGATCGCCGATAAGCGCACAACCGATGCCCGCCAGTCTCGACTCCAGCAGGCGATGGCGTCTCGTCGCGTTAGCCTCAATACTATCTCTGCTCAGGTGCAAGAAGGAGACCTGAAAGAGCTCAATCTCATCCTTAAAGGCGACGTGCAAGGTTCCGTAGAAGCGATTCTGGCGGCCTTGCAACAGCTCCCACAGGATGAAGTGCAAGTGCGAGTGCTGCTAGCAGCACCGGGTGAAATCACCGAAACAGATGTGGATCTGGCCGCAGCCAGTAACGCCGTTATCATCGGTTTCAATACGACGTTTGCCAGCGGTGCACGTCGAGCAGCAGACGAGGCTGATGTGGATGTAAGAGACTACTCGGTCATTTATAACCTGCTTGATGATGTGCAGGCGGCTATGGAAGGGTTGCTGGAGCCAGAACTAGTAGAGGAGCCCCTAGGCGAAGTCGAAGTGCGTGCTGTCTTCCAGATTGGGCGAGGCACGGTGGCTGGCTGTTATGTCAAGTCTGGCAAAGCTCAGCGCAACTGCCGCATCCGGGTGATGCGCGATGGTCAAGAAGTGTTCAACGGCGGTCTGGATTCCCTCAAGCGGGTGAAGGACGACGTGAAAGAAGTCAATGCGGGTTACGAATGTGGCCTAGCATCAGACGACTTCAAGGAATGGAAAGAGGGCGATCTAATCCAAACCTACCGCTTGGCTACCAAGCGGCGTACTCTGGCCATGTAAGAGTCAGACCACACATACCCACTTAGCCAGAGCGAGGCGCGCGATCTGTTATGCAGCGGCACTCGCTCTAGCTTTTTAGTTTTATTGAGCCGAGAATATTGCAGCCATGGAGTCGGTAAGTTGATCATGTTTGTGGAATCCTTGCGAAGCGAAGATTTTACGAACATCACAAACACATAGACATGAATCCGCGCTGCAGTTGTTATGCTGTGCCATGCAGACAGGCCGACCCCTAATGTGCCGTGCGCGACGCGCACGGCACATTAGGGGTTTGAGCTTATCCCAAATTCAGGTTACCTTAGTCATTGACAAATATGAGTTCGATAGCATTGTGCCAGCCCCGCAGCGCAGAGCTGACACGACGCTGTATTAGGCTATCCGCATGCAGGTAGCCTAGTTTTGTGCATTGTTCGAGCTGACGTTCGGTAACGATTGTGGTATTTGTCACATCACAATCGCTGTGGACATCTTATCCTCTTGCTCTGTCTCTACTTGGCTAAATCTATATGCAGCTGCTGTTTTGCTGCAGCTAAGGCTTCAGCAAGCTTACTGGGATCGCGACCCCCTGCCTGGGCCAGATTGGGGCGTCCGCCGCCGCCGCCGCCACAGAGTTTGGCGATCGCCCCAATAAATTTGCCAGCCTGCTGCCCCTGCTTAATGACAGCTGGGCTAAAGGCTGCAATCAGGCTCACCTTTTCAGCCTCGGGCGAAGAACCCAGCACCACGGCACCCTCTCCCAGCTTTTGCAATAGTCGCTCGGCTGCGGTTTTAAGGGAGTCGGCATCTACCCCCGGCATTTCGGCTACGAGAACCTGGACGGTGCCCACCGATTCTGCCTGGGAGAGCAGTTGGTCTGATTTGGCGAGCGCCAGCTCCGCCTTAGCCGCCTCTAGCTGCTTCAGAGTGGTCTTCAGTTCCGCCTGAATCGCCGTAACTCGATCCACCAATTCATCCGGCTTGGCTTTGAAGCGATCGCTCAAATCGCGCACGACTCGATCCCGCACGTTCAGATATTCCAACACCGCTGCCCCCGCTACCGCCTCAATGCGGCGCACGCCAGCAGCCACGCCGGTTTCAGAAATGATTTTGAACAAACCAATCTCTGCCGTATTGCCCACATGGGTGCCGCCGCACAGCTCCATCGACACGCTCGGGAAGTCAATCACGCGCACTTCGTCGCCATACTTCTCGCCAAACATGGCGGTGGCCCCCTTCGCCTTCGCTTCGCTTAAGGGCATCACTGCCACATGGGCCCCGTGCGCTTCGGCTATCCAAGTATTGACCTGATCTTCAATGCGTTCAATTTGTTCTAGCGTTAGCGGCTGAGAATAGTTGAAGTCAAACCGCAGCCGATCGAAGGCTACCATCGACCCTTGCTGACCGATGTTGTCATCGACCAGCTTTTTTAGTGCCGCTTGCAGCAGGTGAGTCGCTGTGTGATTGGCCTGGGCGCGGCGGCGGCAGGCGAGGTCAATTTGGGCGGTTAGGCGATCGCCCACCGCCAGGGTTCCCCGCTCCACCTTGCCCATGTGAACGAAGAACGCCCCATCCTTCTGCACATCCTCGACTCGCACGACAAGCTGATCGCCCGACAGATAGCCGCGATCGCCAATCTGCCCGCCTGACTCAGCGTAAAACGGCGTTTGGTTCAGCACCACCTGCACAGCAGTGCCTGCCTCGGCAGATTCTACAGGCTGACCCTCAACCAGCAGCACTGCGACCTCTGCCTCGCTCACCGCAGCGGTATAGCCCAAAAAGGCAGTTTCTTGGATGTTTGCCGCCAGTTTGTCCAGAGATCCCTGTACCGTTAGGTCGATGGTCTCGTGGGCATCCCGAGAGCGATCGCGCTGAGCCGCCATGGCTGCCTCAAACGCCACCACATCTACCGTGCGCCCCTGCTCCTCTGCAATCTCCTGGGTTAGCTCTAGCGGGAAGCCGTAGGTGTCATACAGCACAAACGCATCTTGCCCAGCAATCTCGCCTCCAGCAGGACTGGTGTTTAAAACCTCCGTCAGCAGCTTTTCGCCCCGCTCCAGCGTGTCTAAAAAGCGTGACTCTTCAAGCTGCAGCTCGGTTTTAATGACCGTTTCGCGGCGGCGCAGATCGGGATAGGCTGCTTCAGATAGGGCGATCGCCGTCTCTGCGATATCCACCACAAACGGCTGCTCAATGCCAATCAGCCGCCCATGACGCACCACTCGCCGAATTAATCGCCGCAGCACATAACCGCGTCCTAAATTAGAAGCATTAATGCCATCGGCAATCATGTGCATCACTGCACGCACGTGATCCCCGATCACTTTTAGGGAAACTTGGGTCGCCTCATCACATTGGGCATAGTCCAGCCCAGCAATCTTCGCAGCCGCTTCTACAATCGGAAAGATTAGGTCAGTTTCGTAATTATTGGGCTTGCGTTGCAAAATTTGCGCCATTCGCTCTAGCCCCATTCCAGTGTCAATATTCTGCGCAGCAAGTGGCGTCAGGTTGCCGCTGACATCCTGGTTATATTGCATAAACACCAGGTTATAAAACTCGATGAAGCGGCTGTCGTCCTCTAAATCAATTGCCGCATCCCCCAATTCAGGGTGAAAGTCGTAGTAAATTTCTGAACAGGGGCCGCATGGCCCAGTTGGGCCGGACTGCCAAAAATTATCTTTTTCATCCATCCGAATGATGCGAGCTTCAGGTACTTTGACCTGATCCCGCCAAATGGCGTAGGCGTCATCATCGTCTCGAAACACACTCACCACTAGCCGCTCGGGTGGCAATTTGTAAATTTCTGTCGAGAGTTCCCATGCCCAGGCGATCGCCTTTTCTTTGAAATAATCGCCAAAACTAAAGTTGCCCAGCATCTCAAAAAAGGTATGGTGCCGTGCCGTGCGCCCCACGTTTTCAATATCGTTCGTGCGAATGCACTTTTGGGAAGTTGTAGCGCGGTTGAATTCAGCCTGACGCTGGCCTAAAAAGATAGGCTTAAACGGCAGCATGCCTGCAATCGTCAGCAGCACCGTTGGGTCTTCGGGTACCAGCGATGCACTAGGCAACACCTGATGGCCTTTCGCCGCGTAGAAATCCAAAAACGTCTGGCGGATTTCTGCACCACTCATCACCGGAATTTGCTGCAACGATTGGAGATTAGACATAGGAACTCAATATTCAACGCAGGGAAAACAAAATTGCTAGCCAGCGAGGTAATGGTCTGGTCTGAGCTGCCTCTAGCCACAGCCAGTTAGCTGAGTGATTGGGGCAACAGATCCGTTGTCTCACAACGAATCTATTGCTCGGCAACGGATTCATAACATACCCCTCGCCCCCATCGCGCCGGGTTGCCTGGAATGGAGAACCTATCGGCGAGCGCCCATCACGCCTCTGACAGCTCGGATCTAGGCCCAACAGAAGCAGTATTAGGAGTTAGTTGTCTTTAAGGAGCAGTCAGCCGACCTCAAAACCCGATCTTAGTATATATACATACATACATACATACATATTAAGGATGACTAAGAAGCCAAAAGATCTCAATCCTCTGATCATACCGACTCTGCCCCAAATGCGTCATGCCCTCTTAGCTAGAGCTTGAGAGCGATCGCCCCGAGCCATCTCCATCATCCTTCAATCATGCCGCAGGTTTTGACAATTGTTTAACAGAAGTGGTTTCACACATGCAAACAGTGCTTAAGCCTCAAATGGTCGAGCATGCATTGTGCTGTAAGGCATACGGCGCAATACAGATCAGACTCAAACCACTTGCTTCCAAACTCTAAGACATGCGCTTGCAGTGCTAATTGACACGTTGCTAATGAATACCTACATGTTTGATTGTTGTGGAATTCACACGTAACAGAGGTTCCGCAACAATACTCGAACCCCACAGCCATCGCAAGAAAGCCTCTGCCTAGCGTTGCTTCTACCATTGAAGCAGCCTCCTAGACTGCTATCGCAAACAGTCATGCTTGCGACAGTCATATATATACTTTATGGGTAGAAATTTCAGATTATACTAGCACCCTCGACCGCAAGCGTAGTCTTACTGAAACAGTCACCGTCACGGCGCCAACCGTCACTATCCTTAAATGGCGGCTCAGGCAGCATCTAAACAATGTATATAAACTCACACAAAGGCTGCTTCAGCAAAGAAAATCTTAAAGAAATTAAAATCGTCGATTTCAGCCATATCAGTGAGGGATAGCTTAAGAAAATAGCTAACAATAAAAGAAATAGACCGTATTTTCCGAAAAACTATCAGCCCACAATGTATTAAACGTTGTACGTGTTGACACCCTATGAAGCCCTACCTTGAGTTTAGCGGTTCTGCTCTTCTCTATATCATCTTCTTGGCCTTGCTCAGCAGCAGCGTCCAGGGATTTCTGAGCAGTGATGAGACAACCGTGAGCAATTGATAGGGAATTAAGAGGGCTGGTGCGTTGGTTTATCTCCCTTGAGCTGACGAAATCCTACTGATTCTCTAAGGTGATCCAATTAATCCAATTAATCCAATTAAATGATAGTAGCGGTATCCTTCCAGCCGACTGAATTCATGAACCTGTTAAAATTCCGCGTTTTCCGTTGCGTGCCATGGCATGGTCAACGGCTTAGCGTTAGCTTCCGGCAATACACATGGATGCTTCGATACTGATTGTAGGAAGCGCTAGCTTCCTAAGCTTGTTCCTGGAAATGATTCACACAATTAACAACTACTCAATTCAAACCACATCTGAAGTAGAAGAGGCGTTACATATTGCCCATGCCCAACAGCCTGATTTGGTGATTGTAGATGCGCAGTTGCCCAATTATCTGGACATATGCCGTCAAGTCAAGCTGCAAAATCAACTGGCTTGGATTTACTGCATCGCAGTTCACTTGCGATCGCCCAATGACGATGAAGCTGCCTTAAATCAGACGATTGAGGGAGAAACCCAAGCGCTCATGGCCGGGGCCGATGCCTATGTGGAACTTCCTGTGATGCTCAGCCAACCAGACGACATCACGGCAGTCTCAATGATTAGATTGGATGGGCTGCAGCATCGGCTGCTGCGAGCCCGAATTCAGGCGGGGTTGCGGCGGGTGCAAACCTATCGCGAGTTGATGCGAACCAACGATATTCTGTCGGCGATCGCCCTGTCTGATCCACTCACCGACTTGAGTAATCGCCGCGCGTTTGAATGGGAACTCCCACGCAAAATCCAAATTGCCCGTTCTCAAAATCAACCCATCAGCCTAATTATGCTGGATGTGGATTTGTTTAAGGCGATCAATGACACCTATGGGCACTTGATGGGCGATCGAGCTTTGCAACTGATTGCGGCTCGTCTCAGCCACAATCTACGCTCCTACGACACCCCCTTTCGCTATGGCGGTGAAGAGTTTGTCATCATCCTGAGCGATACCGATGCCGCAGAAGCTTGTGCGATCGCCCATCGCCTCTGTCAACTCATCAGCAGTCAGCCGTTTGCCATCAGCGAAACCGTTGATTTGCATATCACCATCAGCGTAGGTACAGCCACCTTGCAGCCTAGCGACGAGGCCCGAGGTCTCAGCTGCCTCGACCGTGCCGATCAAAACATGCTGCGGGCAAAAAATCAGGGCCGAAATCGCGTCGTCTGTGAAGGGTCTAGCATCTCTCCTGCACCTGAAGAGTAAGACCGATTCGGATCGTAGACGGCTTCACAGCACAATCTAAGTGAACGATGTGAAGTCCTTACTCTGTACAGAGCCTACGAGGGTTCAACCTAACTCAACTGGTGTAAGGAACGTGACTAGCGCCACTTCATACGCTCCTCAAGCTACGGCCTCTAAAAACCGCCACACTGTGGAGTTCTGTGGGATTCTGAGATGAGAACCGCACACCAAAAATTTTCTGACCAAAAATTTTGGCCTACTCAAGCAAGAAGCCTAACAGCTGAAAAATCTAGAGTGATTTGCGGCTCATTAACCAACGAGAAAAAGTGTTGAGTCAAAGATTCTAGGCGAGACGCTTTACAGGATTCCCCTTGAAAACTGTCTCGACATGCTCTAGGTGACACTAAACAACACGCTTAGAGACAAATCAACGGTAGGCTAATTTAACGAGCATGGAGGGATTCGAACCCCCGACCCTCAGAACCGGAATCTGATGCTCTATCCACTGAGCTACATGCCCACCACTAACGAAGTATAGCACCCTAATCCAGCACCATGCCTTACCAGATCCTATTTGTTTGCCTCGGCAACATCTGCCGCTCTCCTTCAGCAGAAAATATCATGAATTACCTGTTGGAACAACGCGGACTCCAGGGCAAAATCACGTGTGATTCAGCAGGCACTGGAGGATGGCATGTTGGAAACCCGCCAGATCGTCGCATGGCGGCAGCGGCTCAAAAAAAACTGAACCTAACGCTTAAAGGTTCGGCCCGTCAGTTCCAACCCTCTGACTTAGAGGATTTTGACCTGATTCTAGCGATGGATGGTGACAACTATCGAGACATTCTACAGCTTGACCCCAGGGGAAGTTATCACCACAAAGTCAAGCTCATGTGCAGCTACTGCCGACATCACCCGGATGACGATGTTCCTGATCCCTATTACGGCGGCACTGATGGATTCAACTACGTGATCGATTTACTGATGGATGCCTGTGAGGGGTTGCTAGATCAGCTCCGGCAGGACTCTGTCTGTTAGACATGCAGGTGTGGCTTTGCTCTGATGCGACTGGTGAAAGAGGCTAACGGGACTGTTTCATAGAGTGGCGCTATGCAGAGTTTAGAAGTCGCTTGAAAAGTCAGAGAGGGGATGAACTTACGCCAGCCAGTGCTAGAACGCCCTTTTCAAGACATTCTCTAAAAAAACAACTAAAGTACCTAATCCCAATCATTAGCTGGCTCGTGATGGAGATGCCAGGTTACGGAATCGGGTGAACTGGGGCTCAAACAACAGCTTGATGGTGCCAATTGGGCCGTTTCGGTGTTTGGTCAAGATAATTTCGGCAATGCCGCGGTCGGGCGTGTCTGGGTTGTAGTACTCATCCCTATATAGCATCAAAATTAAGTCTGCATCTTGCTCAATAGCGCCAGACTCTCTTAAGTCGCTCATCATCGGACGCTTGTTGGTGCGGGCTTCAACGCCCCGGCTTAGCTGGGAAAGCGCTATCACCGGCACATTTAGCTCTCGGGCCATCCCTTTGAGCGCGCGAGTCACCCGAGATAGCTCTTGCACACGGTTTTCGGTGCCGCTTCCTTCCATCAGTTGCAGATAGTCAACCAGCACGAGGCCCAGAGCCCCGCCCTGCTCAGCCTGAAGACGACGCACCTTTGACCGCATCTCGGTCACTGTAATATTGGGGGTGTCGTCGATAAAAATCGGCATTTGGGATAGGGCACTGATGGCATAACCTAGAGGCTCCCATTCGTTTTGGCTGATGCGTCCTGCCCTCAACCGCCCACTCTCAATCTGTGCTTCGCTAGAGAGAAGACGATAGACAAGCTGCTCTTTTGACATTTCTAAGCTGAAGACCGCTACCGGCAACTTGTGAAATGCAGAGATATTCCGGGCAATGTTGAGACAAAAACTGGTCTTGCCCATCGCTGGGCGGGCAGCCGCAATGATCAGGTCGGAACGCTGGAACCCCTGAGTCATGGCGTCCAGATCGTAGAAGCCGCAGGAGATACCCGGCAACACCATCCCAAGAGAGCGGCTCTCGATATCGGAAAAGGTGCTAGTGAGGATGTCGGCAGTGGGCATCAGGCTCTGATTGGGGCGCACCTGCGTGATGCTGAAGACTTTTTGCTCAGCCTGATCAAGAATGTTTTCTAGAGGGGAGCCGGTTTCGTAGGCCAGGTAGGAGACTTCGGTTCCCACCTGGATCATTTTGCGCCGGATGAACTTGTCCATCACAAGCTGCGCGTATTGGTCGATGTTGACCGCACTAACCGTGCGATCGACAAGTTGGGCAATGCGAGCCTGACCGCCCACTTTTTCTAGCGTGCCCTGGTCGTGAAGATAGCTGGTAATGCTCATGAGGTCAGTGGGACGGCCCTGACCGTAGAGGGTAAGCGCAGTGCGGTAAATTTCTTGGTGGGCCGAGATGTAGAATGCCTCAGGCCGCAGCAATTCAGCAACTCGCCCAATTGCTTCAGGGTCAAGCAGGATGCCACCCAGAATGGCTTCTTCAGCGTCGATGTTCTGCGGAGGCAGGCGATCGCTATAGGCTTGAAAATTCAGTTCTTGAACCATAGGGAGCAACCATCGAACGCCAAACGCACCCCGCTATATTTGGGGGTTCGCCTTATTATAGAGGGCAAAGAACTCTAAATCTGTGGAATTCGTTCTAAAGCGCTGGAGGAAAGGAGCGATCGCCCGTTTCACGATTGGCCACTTTATGAGCGATGGAAAGCGATGGAACACAGGCTAGATTGATGCAGCTCGACGACATTGCCTGATTAGTTGACCCAACACTCTGACGCATCAAGACTGCAGTTCTATTGTACTATTTTTTGACTGGCGATCGCCATAGAGTATGCCGTTACGGTTGCTCTGGTAGCCACGCTCACACAAATAGAGGCATAAGAGTGTCCCAGGAAACAGGTATCCAGTTGAGATTTCTTTTGCAAGTCCTCCCTTCGGTCGGAATGACACGCCATGTCATGTTGAGCGGAGCGAAACATCTCGACGCGAACCATCTCGGAAGATGGACGTTTACGCTGGACGCTGATTAGATTGGAGCACTCTAAGTAACCTGAGCTCAGGATAAGCTCAAACCCTTCATGTGCCGTGCGCGTCGTGCACGGCACATGAAGGGTTTCGGGGAACTGCACGTCGCGCGGTTTCCCGAAACTCTCTTAACCCAAACTGACGTTAAGGACAGATAAGTAACAACAGGAGAAGGGGTGTAGGGCGATCGCCCTACACCCCTTCTCCTGTTGTGAACCATTCTTTGAGTGTGTTTGAATGAACACTCAGCCTAAGCGTGATGAAGCCAAGGCCATTTAGGCACCGTTACTCAGCGTCTCCGGCTACCACTTCAACCGTCACAGTGGCAGAGACGTCAGGATGCAGTTTGACTTCTACGGTGTACGTGCCCAGTTTGCGAACTTCGGGAACCTCAACGCCGCGACTGTCTACCTCAATGCCTGCTGCCGCTTGAATCGCTTCAGCAACCTCGCGGTTAGTCACGGTTCCAAAGATGGCGTCGTTTTCACCCACTTGCTTGGGCAACGTGAGGTTGCTGAGTTTTTCGAGTGTGGCTTTTTGCCCATCAGCCACCTGCTTCAGCTCAGCCAAGCGCTGCCGCTCGACTTCGCGGCGGCGTTCAGCCTGCTTCAAAATGCCGGGAGTGGCACGCACGGCTAACCCTTGGGGCAGCAAATAGTTGCGGGCATAGCCCGGTGCAACATCGACCAAATCCCCAGAACGCCCTAATTTAATAATGTCTTGATTAAGAACTAGCTGAATCCGTTTCGCCATGACCCTTCCCAAATAATCCAATTTATAATTCTACTCAATTAGATGGGGCGATCGCAACTCTTATCCACAAGTCGGCAGTGCCCAATGAGTCAGGATCGAGCGCACCGCACCCCAGTCCTGACCTGAAGGCCATTCTGCATCAGTCTTTAAGGCTAAAGCTTCTACGATTACTCTAAGATTACTCTAAGATTATTTTTTACATCTCAGTTGCTGCTAGAAACGTTTCTAGGCTAAGGCGCGACGGCAAAGATGGCTGCGCTCCTGCCTTCGTGACAGATAGGGCGGCAACCGCCGCGGCCTGTCGGGTTGCTTCTGGTAGCGCTAGTCCCTGGGCGATCGCCGCGGCCAACCCTCCATTAAACGCATCGCCTGCCGCCACGGTATCGACGGCCTGCACGGGGAAACTGGGCACATCAAACGCACCTTCGGCGGTGAGACACAGCGCCCCCTGCCGTCCTAGTTTGATCACCACCGTTTTTACCCCACGCCGCTGCAAGGTTTCGGCTGCGGCCAACGCAGCGGGGCGATCGCCCACCGAAAACCCCACCAACTGCGCGGCTTCAACCTGGTTAGGCGTAATGATGTCGATTAAGGAATACAGCTCGTTGGGTAAATCAGTGCGGGCCGGGGCTGGGTCAAGGATAACTAGAACCCCTGCCTGCTGGGCGGCAGCAGCAGCAGCGACCACCGCAGGCAGGGGAACCTCTAGCTGGAGCAGCAGCACCTGAGCGGTGAACAAAAGGCTGCTCAACCGGGCCACATCAGACTCGCCGACCCGGCCATTCGCACCGGGAACCACGATGATGTGGTTTTCGCTGGCGTCATCTACGGCAATCATCGCGACGCCGGAGTGGGTCGCCTCATCAACTGCCACGCTGTCACAGCCCACGCCGTCGGTCTGAAGTGCGTTTAGGAGCGATCGCCCAAACCCATCCCCCCCCACTCGCCCCACCATCTGCGTCGGTATCCCCAGTCGGGCGACGGCAACAGCTTGATTGGCTCCCTTCCCGCCCGGAATTGTCTCAAAGAAATGCCCCGTCAGGGTTTCGCCCGGTTTAGGCAACCGGGGCGATCGCGCCACCAAATCCATATTGAGGCTGCCAAAACTGATAACCGCCATTGCTCCCTCAGTTCACAACGCCTTGGGCTACAGAGTCTCGAACTTCTCCTCGCAACATTCCCGACTGCGCAAGCAATGCCCGAAAGAGAACGGCGCTTCAACCGCAACCGTTCAACGAGATCCCGTTAGGAACGCGTTGGTTAAACGGATTAAAGCATTCAGTCTAAGATTATCGGGCCGAAAGTTGATTCAGTCGATTATTGGCTTGAATGAGCAACAGCTCTGAATCTTTGTAGACCGTGGTGCCGTTCGAGATTTGGTTGAGCGTGTTGATGATGGAGTAGAGCTGGCTGATTTGATAGTCCCTGCGGAAATCCGAAGGGGAGCCCGCATTTAAACGAGTCAGCTGTTCAATCCGGTGGTTTGCCTCGCGCATGAGCCGGATGGCATCGGCTTCTGCCTCTCGGCGCACTTTAATCTCGCTGAGATTAGCCTCGTATTGGGCCAGCAGTTGCTCTGCCTCAGCAGAGCCAGCCAGGTCATCAGAGCGGATATTGTCTAACCGGCTGATGGCCAGTTGCCAAAGTCGAATGATCTGATCCCACTCGGTCACGGTATGGGGTGGGTTTTGGGCGGCTTTTGCCGCCTGCCAGGCAAACTGTCGAGCGTTATCAATGAGAACGGCGACTTTTTCAGACTCAGCAGCAATGCCTACGGTCTCTCGAAATTGCTCCGAAGCTTCTCCGTATTTCAAGGATGCCGCATCTCCAGCCAATGTTTGGCTAGGAATAAGCTCTAAATCAGACAAGGCTTTGCGCCAAGCCTCAATGGCCATACGCCGATCCGTGGGGGTTTGCGCCTGCTGGTAGGCTTGCCGTGCCTGGGCGATCGCCTGTTCTGCTTTTACCAGTGCGGTCTGGGCATTTTGCTCTTGCATGACCTTGACTTGCAGCCGCCCGACCTCACTCCGAATGTCGTTGAAGTAGGTTGAAGAATATCGCCAGCCATACCAGCGATACCAATCATCATGCCAGGAGTCGCGTAGTGTCGAGGGCAGCGCATCCAACCGCTCTTGAGCCTGCCGGACAACGACCTGCCCCACATCCAAATCGACAGAGCTGGTGGGATTATCGATCAGCTGCGTCGCCTGTTCAGATAGGGCGATCGCCTCTTTGAAGTTATTGTCGAACTGGATGTAGCTGGGCAGCAGCAAAATGGGCGCGTTTTCGGCAATGGGGCGGCGAATCGGCGCATAGGGCAGGTTGATCAGCCACAGCGCCCCCAGCGGCAGCCCCACCAAGAGGCTCAGGCTCAACAGTTTGCCCATCCAGCCATTGCGCCGCACGGGCACCGCCTGCACGGTAATGGGGCGATTTCGTCGGCTCTCCAGTTCTATCTGGCGTTCTAGCTCTGCCAACGTTTTGGATTTGAGCGGCTGAGCCGGAACAATTTGCCCTTGTGCAGCCTGCGCAGGCTGGACAGCAGGAGCCGATGATTTTCGAAGCCGAGAAGACAGGCGATTGAAAAGTCCCATGATGCTGAAGAAATCCGTTGACAAGGGGTGCCAGTTATTAGGCTTCCCCGTTCAATGAGGTACTTCCAGACTTGTCTGAAATTCTTCACACAAAACGCAATGAACGGTTGATCGGGGCAGGGTAGAAGGCTTGATTTGGGACTACGCCCTGGCTCTAGGGAATGCGTGGGCAGGGCAGTCGGGTGTAACGGCTGTGTCTCGATCGGTGAAGTTTTATGACAGGTTGCCCGGGGTGGGCAGAGTCAGGGCGATCGCCCAATGGTAAGCTAGCAAATGCGTTTGCAAGATAGGCGTCAAGATGAGTGCGCCGATTTTCCTGTCTGAACCGTTTTGGGAAACCGACAGTAAGCACTCTCTTCGACCTGTTCAACGCCACTCGTCCTTTGTGTGAGATCACTACGGAGTTGTAATGACCGGATCGCATCAGGTTCCTCGATTGTTGCGTGCTGCCCGTGGCGAAGCCCTCGACCGCCCCCCCGTTTGGATGATGCGCCAGGCCGGGCGATATATGAAAGCCTATCGAGATCTGCGGGAGAAATACCCATCTTTTCGCGATCGCTCCGAGATTCCTGACGTGGCCATCGAAATCTCGCTTCAGCCTTGGCGTGCCTTCCGTCCCGACGGTGTGATTTTGTTCTCCGACATTGTGACGCCTCTACCCGGCATGGGCATTGAGATGGATATTGCCGAAGGCAAAGGCCCCATCATTGCTGAGCCCATTCGCACTCAGGCGCAGGTAGATGCGCTGCGATCGCTCGAGCCAGACGAATCTCTGCCCTTCATCAAGTCCATTCTGCAAAGCCTCCGGCAAGAAGTGGGCGATGCCTCTACCGTGCTGGGCTTTGTGGGCGCACCGTGGACGCTTGCCGCCTACGCCGTTGAAGGCAAGGGCAGCAAAGACTACGGCATCATCAAGAATATGGCCTTTTCTGACCCAACCATTCTGCACCAGTTCCTCAGCAAGCTGGCCGACTCCATTGCCACCTATGTGCGCTACCAAATCGACTGTGGGGCACAGGTGGTGCAGCTGTTCGACTCGTGGGCGGGGCAGCTCAGCCCGCAGGACTATGACACTTTTGCCCTGCCCTATCAGCAGCAGGTGGTGCGCCAGGTCAAGGCCACCCATCCCGACACGCCGCTAATTTTGCTGGTGAGCGGCAGCGCGGGTGTGCTGGAACGCATGGGGCGATCGGGCGTGGATATTGTGACGGTGGACTGGTCGGTGGACATGGCCGATGCTCGCCAGCGCCTCGGGGCAGAGATGAAGGTGCAGGGCAATCTAGACCCCGGTGTGCTGTTTGGCTCTAAGCCGTTCATTCGCGATCGCATCCTCGACACCATCCGCAAGGCCGGGAATCGGGGCCACATTCTCAACCTGGGGCACGGCATTTTGCCCAATACGCCCGAAGAAAACGCAGCCTACTTCTTTGAAACGGCACAACAGGCCGATCAACTGCTGATGGCCCGCGCCTAGCCTGACGTCTGTTCAGCAGATGTAAAACTAAACCCGTGCTGCCCGCGATATGGGCGGCACGGGTTTGGCCTTTATTAGCTATGCGCTGCGAGACGGATTCCTATCAAGGCTCCTAAAGGAAATACCAGAGGCAGATCGCCGCAATCGTGATGACTGCCAACAGCCAAAACCAGAGATTTCTTTGCCGCTGAAGCTGTTTGGTTGGGGATTGTGGGCGCTTAACTGAGAGCGGCTGCTCATAGAGTATTGGCTCGTGTAGGATAGGGGGCGCAACTCGCCGTTGCGTCGCGATGATGAACTTTTGCTCTGCGATAGCTTGTTCACAACCCTCAATCATGTGGTCGAGTTTTAGCTCTTTATAAAGATCTAAGGCATGTTGGTAACTCTGGGCCGATTCATAAGGCCGATCAAGCTCCGCCAGAGCATAGCCTAAGTTCGACAGCGATAACCCTGCACCATGGCGATCGCCAATCTCGGTTTCGATCGCCAATGCTTGTTGGTAAGACTCAATTGCACGCTGATATTGCCCTAAAGAACTATATACATCCCCCGCTTGCCGGTAGGACTCAATCGCACGCGGGTATTGTCCTAAAGAATGGTAAGCACTCCCCAAACCCTTTAAAGTCATCGCCGCAGTGAAGCGATCGTAATCGAGGGCGATCGCCAATGCCTGCTGGTAGAACTCAATCGCACGCGGGTATTGTCCCAGAGCATGGCACGAACTTCCTAAACCTATTAAGGCAAGAACCTCACTCCACCAATCGCCAATCTCAGTTGCGATCGCCAACGACTTCTGGCAGAACTCAATCGCACGCGGGTATTGTCCCAGAAACTTATACGCAGTCCCGAGATTGTTTAAAGCTTTTGCCTCAAGGAGGCGATGGCCAATCTCGGTTGCGATTACCAATGCCTGCTGATTGAACTCAATCGCACGTGGGTATTGCTCCAAAGAATCATACGTAGTCCCCAAATTGATTAAGGCACTCGCCTCAACAAGGCGATGGCCAATCTCGGTTGCGATCGCCAATGCCTGCTGACTGAACTCAATCGCACGCGGGTATTGCCCCAAAGCATGGTGTGTATTTCCCAAACTGTCCAATATGCTTGCTTCATCACTGCGATCGCCAATCTCGATTGCGATCGCCAATGCCTGCTGGTAAAACTCAATCGCACGCGGGTATTGCCCCAAAGAATCATACGTAACCCCCAAATTGCCTAAAGTACTTGCCTCATCGCGGCGATTGCCCATGTCGCGGCACATTTCCAAGGCCTGCTGATAGAAGGCGATCGCTTGCTCATGTTGCCCAGAATCACATAGAGCGCCACCTGTTTGGTGAAGCGCTCTAGCCAGACCTGGTTTGTCTTTTAGGGTTTCGGCTAAATTGATGGCCTGCTCATAGGCTTGTAGAGCGCTGTCTGGGGCGTAAGCGGCTTTTCTACAGGCATCTCCCAGATCGATGTAAAGAGTTATGAGGAGGGGGGATTGAGGGGTTTGTTGTTGAATTTCAGTGATTTGTTGGATCAGTTCCGTTAGGTCGGGAGCCGTTAGGGCATCAGGGGCAGGGGGCTGCTCCAATGGGGGTGGGTCGGGGCGAAATTTAGGGAGTGGAACAGGGGAGACGGTAGTCTCAAACTCAAAGACGCCACTGCGCCAGCTCCAAAAGTCTTGGGCCTGCTGGGCGACACCTGTCGCGACAGCATCCGAGAGCCACACCACCACCGGAAAGTGGAAGGCCCGCAGCGATTCCCGTGTCCATTGCAATGAGAAAAAGAATTTTTCCTGCTCCGATTTGGCCTCTGTTAGCTTTACCCTCAATAAATCTGCGCCACCCAATACGGTCACCACCGCTTTTGTTTGGCTGCGAAGGCTGGGCTCTTGGGCCACAAGGGCGGTGAGGGTGGCTTTTAGACTGGCTCGCTTGAGGGTGAGCCTGGTTTGATACGGGGTAACGCCTTTTGCTCTCAGAGCCGTTTCGTACGCATTGATCACCTTCGCCTGTAGGTTCCGATCATCGCAAATGGCCACAAACAGATCTAGCCGATTAGGGTTAGCCAAAACCGACACCAGCAATCGTTGCAATTCGCGTTCGTTGGTGGAGCTTAGATCGGGGGGCATAAGGACACAGCGTTTAGAACGGTTCCCCAGCAGCAGGTAGCATGTGTTTGCGGCGCAACAAATCGGTAATCATTGGGTGCAGATCCTACCACAGATCGTCGTTCTCATATTCCAGCATAGATAGCCCATATAATAAGGCCAGAAAATTGCGATCGCGCGCATCGGGCGGAGCAAAGTGGCGATGCACCTGAACCAATAGATCTATAGAGGTCACTCCCCAAACTTCGGGCGAATTAGTTGCGGAGATTTTTCCACAGCAGCCGTTACAATGGCGGCATTGAGCGTAACAGTTTGATTTTCTGGCGTCATGGCTAGTTCTATCATGCACTCGCGGCAACACTACATGCTCTAGCCTCTTCAACGATTGCGATACCGAGCTAAGGCGTAGGCTTTAGTTGACGTCAGCCGAGTGATAGGCCTGGGGTTTTAGCTCAGCCAATATGCTTTCTAGCACGCGATCGCCCACCTGAGCCGGGGGTTCATCGCCCTGCAGCAGCACCCGCACATCAGCTTGGGCATAGAGCGATCGCCGTTGTTCTAGCAGGTTCTGCAACTGCTGCTTGGGATCAGGGTTTTGCAGCAGAGGGCGCTGAGTATCGTGCTGCAGTCGCTGATAGAGATGCTCGACCGGCACATCCAGCCACACCACCAAGCCATGGTGCAAATAGCTCCAGTTGAGGCGATCGAGGACGATGCCGCCGCCTGTGGCGATCGCCAACCGCGAAAACGCAGACAGCTCACCCAAGACCTGAGTTTCGAGCTGTCGAAAGGCTGCTTCGCCTTGGGTGGCAAACAGCTCAGCCACCGAGCAGCCCGCTACTTGCTCTACCAAGGCATCGGTATCCATAAACCGATAGCCCAGCTTAGAAGCGAGCACTTGAGCAATGGTGGTTTTGCCACTGCCCATCATGCCCACTAAATAAATATTGACCCCGCGCAGCCGGGTAGATAAATCAAACGGCAGTGTAATGTCTGACATGATTGAGTCCTCAGTCACCAGTTGGCCTATGCCAACCCTAGCGTGATCAAAACCTTAGCGGCTTGCGAGCCGTAACACCAGTCTCCGGGGGGTTAAAGTCGGGTTAAATCGGCACGGGTATGGCTACAGCACAGCGACAGGAATGGCTACAGGCGCAGCGGCGGGTTTCCTTGCTGGGGCGGGGGGGGATCGGTATCGTCATCGTCGTCATCCCACTCGTCGTCCCAATCGTCCCAAACTTCTTTATCCCCCTCTTGAGAAACGCGGGCATCTGACGCTGCACTCGCGGGCTCGTCATTCAACCAACTACCCTCCTCAAGATCGTCTCCGTCTCGGTCAGGATGAGATTCAAAGGCATCCACATCGTCTCCCAATTGAAAGGGAGATGCGCCGAACACCTCATCGTCGTCAGGTTCATCCGATAGATTCGATGAACCTTTCGATGAACCTGACGGCAGCTCATCTGGGGAAGTGGGCTGTAGCACCGTGGGGCTGCTGGGCGACGATGGGCTAGGGGCGGTATAGGGCGGAATGATGATGCGAATCGGTTGATCTTCAGCAGGTGGGGTCGGCTGTGCGGCCTGCGGAGAGCCGTCTATCTTGGCGTTTTCTTGGGACACAGATCCTGAATCATCTGAATCGGTAGCGGGCGGAGCCGGAGTGCTGGCATCGGGTCGAGTGTCGTCTACGCTGAGCTGGTCGCGGCGGTAGCTAAAGGAGTACACCGTGCCTGACCGATCTTGAGACTCGGGCGATCGCTGAATTTCGACAATTTTACGCGGGGGAAGTGCCTCCTCTGCGGCGTTTGACGCGGCAGCAGTCGTGGGGAAATTGGCCGCAGAACTCGCGGACTGGCTGGGCTCTTCGTAGGCGACATCGATTAGGCTTTCTTCTTCAACCCATTCATCCCACACTTCTCGGTCTTTAGGGGTGGGGTCTTCATAGGCGGGTGTGCCAAAGGGTGAGGGATAGGTCGGCGGCTGGTAGCGCCACTCTGGGGTATTTGCATCGTCTCGGGGGCGATTGGCAGCGGGGGATGGAGACGAGGCGACGCTGGCGGGTTTTGCGGCGGCCCAGTCATCCCAGTCGTCGATGGGGCGAACGTCCCAGTCATCGTCTAGGGATGCGTCGCGGCTTGGGGCGGCGCGGCTGGCGCGGGTTCTGTCGCGGGGCTCAGCCGTGGCAGGGTCGGCGGCGACAGGGTCTGCCGGGGCTGTCGGGCGCGTCCACGCGGGGGGTGTCCAGGGGGTACCAGAGGGTGCAGTGGGGCGATCGCCCCGTCCTAATCCTCTAGACCGTTTGGGGCCTGAGCGGCGACCTGGCCCGATGAGGGCCGACAGAATGATGGTGGTAAGGGCTCCGGCGGCGATCGCCCCGATCACCCACAGCGCTAGGGGCAGCGGCGGCAGCGATACCCCCAACACCACCAGCCCCACCGGCGTCATATTCTGGAACACCAGAATGACCAGTGCCCCCAGCAGCAGCAATAGCAGAACTAGTCTAGCCATCGTTTATTGATCCGCATTCAATCTGATTTAATCTGTTAGTCCCGTCAGGCCGGATTTTACGGCTGATTGGTTTAGAGTAACCCGGCTCAGACGTTACTCCCCATCCGTTGGTAAATGCCCCTGCCATCGCTCTAGGGGCACGCAGTCCACATCGAGCTGATCGAGCGCCCGCGCCACGACAAAATCAACCAGGTCATTCACCGTTTGGGGATGATGGTACCAAGCGGGGATAGCAGGGACAATGCGCGCCCCAGCTTCGGCCAAGGTGGTGAGGTTGCGCAGGTGGATGAGGCTCAACGGCGTTTCACGGGGTACTAGAACGAGCGATCGCCCTTCCTTAAGCTGCACATCAGCCGCGCGCTCTAATAGGTCAGAACTCAGCCCCGCCGCCAATTTGCCCACGGTGCTCATACTACAGGGCATAATCACCATCCCCTGCGTCCGAAACGAGCCGCTGGCAATACTGGCGCCCACATCGCCCCAGGGGTGACAGCGCAGCTTGCCGCCTGTGTCGACCTCCGCCTGCTGACGCCAAAACTGCTCTTGCTGAATCGGGTCGAGTGGCATGCGCACCTGGTTTTCGGCCTGCCACACCATATAGGCGGCTTTAGAGGCTACCACATCCACCGTGTAGTCAGCCTGCAACAGAAACTTGAGGGCACGCACGGCATAAATTAACCCAGACGCACCCGTAATTCCTAAAATTAATGGACGAGACGACACAAAGTTATCGCGCGTGGCGCGGACGTAGCGGACAGGAGCAGCATGCCCCTATCTCCATCATAAAGGGCCTCATCGCAAAGGCTAGTCGCAGCAGCATCGTCAGACCTTGGGCCGAACTGAGCCGAAAAACGGCCCTACAACAGTTCGCTGATCTATACATTACCCCGCAGTTTCCTTAAAACATTTCTCGAAACGAACGTCCCTGCATTGGGCAAAAAGCCATTTGCCCAATGCACTGCAGGTTAAAGTGAGTTTTCGTGGGCAGAAATTGCCTTACTCGTTGTCGTTGTCGCTGTCGTTGTCGTCCTCGTCATCCCGATCTTCGCCATTCTCGTCATCATCCGCATCCTCGGCTTCAGCGGTAAAGTCCCGATCAAACTCGGCATCGGTATCGGCAAAGTCCTCATCGTCATCGTCGTCGGCTTCGCTGCCGCCACCCACCGCCACTAGGTCAATCTGCTGACGGTAGTAGTCTACACTCTTGACTTGCACTTCGACGCGATCGCCCAAACGGAACTGTTTGCGGTTTTTGCGGCCCACCAGCTTTTGCTGGCGCGAGCGGTATTCATACCAATCGTCTTTAAGCGAGCTGACATGAACCAGCCCTTCAACCAGCAGTTCTTCAATTTCTACAAAGAAGCCATAGGACTGCACCCCGGTAATGATGCCGTGGAACAGTTCACCCGTGCGAGCCTGCATGAACTCGGCCTTCTTCAAGCCTTCGAGGTCATCTTCGGCTTCTTGCGCTAGCTTTTCGCGCTCGGTCAGGTGCCCCACCAGTGTTGCAAACTGCTCCTCTAGTTCGGCCTGCAGTTCCGTCATCAGCACATTCCAGTTGATCTGCCCATGGCTAGTGCTGCTGTGCAGGTCATACCGTTCTTTTGAGCGCGTGGTGCGGCGATCGCGCCCCTGTTCAAACACCGTATGCAGCAAGCGATGAATCAGCAGATCGGGGTAGCGACGCAGCGGTGAGGTGAAGTGGGTATAGCCGCGCTCGAGCGCCAATCCAAAGTGTGGCCCGGATGTGGTGCTGTAGCTGGCGGGTTTGAGTGTTTCCAATAGTAGATAGGTCAGCACCCGCTCAGCCTGAGAATCAGCAAAAAACTGGGTAAGGTGCTGATAATCGCGGGGATGCACCTCATCCTCTTGCTCTGGCTCATAGTCAATGCCCATGTTGGCGATCAACTTCGCCAGTTCTTGCACATCGGCGGGGTCGGGCGAGCGGTGCAGGCGATAGATCGCAGGCACCTGCAGCTCAATTAGGTGCTCGGCCACCAGTTGATTGGCCAATAGCATTAGCTCGGTCACAATGGCGCGAGCTGGCAGCAGCGACGACACCACCATGGCGCTCAGCTCGCCCTCATCGTCATACTGGAATTTGTTAGATAGAAACTTACCCAACTCGGCGCTGTGCTCTTCGGGGAAGATGCTCTCAGGCAAATTCAGGTCAAACGCGCCCCGCTGCTGCCGCTGCTCACGCACAGCTTTGGTGATGGCATAGAGCTGATCCACCAGCTCAAAAATGGGTTGCATGGCCTTGAGGCTATCCAGCTCAGGCAGGGGATACGGCGAGTCTGGGACGGCAGGCTGGTCGCGCTGCAAGATGGCCTGGGCCTGTTGGTAGTCTAGGTGATGATCAACCTGAATGACGCTAGGGTGAATTTCGTAGGACTGAACCTCTCCATCTGCGTTGAGCGTAATTAGCACCGACAGGGCTAAGCGGTCTTCTCCGGGGAGCAGCGAGCACAGGTGGTGCAATTGCTCAGGCAGCATGGGAATCACCACCTCGCCGAGGAACACGGAAGTGCTGCGCTTTTGGGCTTCAAGGTCGATGGGCGATCGCGCCGACACATAGTAAGACACATCAGCAATGTGAATCCCCAACCGCCACAGGTCGTCATCTAGCTTTTCCAAGCTGAGCGCATCGTCAATGGCAGGACTATGGGGATGGGCCGGGCCATCAATTGTGATAGTGGGCAGGTCGCGCAAGTCTAAGCGCTTCTTTAGGTCAGTTTTGCGCAGCTTGGTAGGCAGCGCCTGCACAGCTTCTATCACCGCATCGGGAAAGTGGCGCGGCAGGTCATGCTTGCAGCACACAATGTCGATGTCTGATGCTTCTTGGGCATCGCTGCCTAGCACCTGGGCCACCCGCCCCAGCGGCAAGTGTTGCCCTAAGGGATAGCGCAGAATCTCCACATGCACCAGTTGTTCTAGCGTTTCTTCTAGCAGTGGGTCAACACTGGGAGCCAGCTCTAGCTCAAATAGCAGGCGATCATCTAGCGGCACTGCCCGAAACTGGGTTTCGTCTTGCTTCACCCGTGCCAGCACCGAGCTATTGGCCCGTTCAAGAATGAGTTTCACTTCTCCTTCGGGGCTGCGGCGGCGACTGCCTTCTTTGGTGACTTTAACCAGCACGCGATCGCCATTCCAAGCCGTGTTCAACTGGCTTTCGCGAATGTAGATATCTTCTGAGCTTTCGACCTCTTGAATCGCAAAGCAAAACCCCTTACTCGAACACCGCAGCTTGCCTTCTACGACATCTTCATCAAAAATGCGCCGATACTTGCCTCGTTCTTTCGTCAAAATGCCAATGCGTTCTAGCGCATCCAGCGCAATCTGCAACCGCTTCAGACCTTCGTCGTCTTCGCAGTTCATTTTCTTTTCGAGGGCTTTGGGTGCCACCAACTTATCATCGGGAAAGTTGGCCAGCAGCGACGCAATTGAGAAATCCATGTAGCGAGTGTTCCTTAAAGATGGGATGAGCTGTTCTGCACTCGCCGCCAGAGGGATGCACCAACACATCCTGCATCTCTAGCTTCAGGCACCGTTATGGTAGCTGACGATGGCGCGATCTCAGCCGGAATTTCAGGTTCACCCCTGTTTCCGCGCTGTTTTCCTTTCATTGCCTTCAGTCTGCGCGTCACAGCCCAACGGCTACTCCGCCGCGTCTATGATCAGACTCAGCCCTATAACCATTAATCCGAGGAGCAAACGAGAGAACCCAAAGCTCTGATATTCGCCTGCTCTACAGATGGCGCTAGGGACGTCATGTTACCCATTAACCTAGCCCGCCTTGTGTTCAACCTACGCTTACCATTGAGCGCCAGCGGGCTGAACTCTCTTGACCGTGCAGCAACATGACTTGCAGCAACATGACTGTGCAGTAACAACCGGTAGTGATGTGTGGAACGTCAATAAGCTACATTACGGCAGAGCTTATGAGTGACCACAGTATTAATAGTGTGCTAATGCAGTGGAAAAATGTCAAATTTTATGAAAATAGTGAGTTGAATTTGAGGGGGTTCTCAATTTTTATCCAATCATTGCCATGCGATCGCCCTCGAGTTTACCTGCCTTGAGACAGGCTGGGGCGATTTGGGTTCTAGCTGTTTCTGATGTGGAGCGTTAGTTGGAGCGTTGGATGGAGGCTGTGGAAAGGATGGGCTGAAGCGACGCTTGGTTTGTCGCTGCCCGAATAGCTTATCGTTGCCCGGTAACAATATAGGCGACTCGCTTGCCGATGTTGGTGGCATGATCGGCCATGCGCTCTAGATAGCGAATCGCCAGCACCATCAGCACAATCGGTTCTACTGGCCCTTGAACGTTAGTTTGCAAGGCTAGCAGATTGTAGACCTCTTCGTAGTCTGTATCCACCGCATCGTCTCGCATCTTTACGTCTAGCCCTGATTCAGCATCGAGATCAGACAGGGCCACTAGGCTCATGGCTAACATAGGCCCTGAGGGAGACTGAGTCAATAGGGACAGCTAAGGTGAAGTTGTAGGGTAGATGTGAGCAAGAAAAAGAACAGCAGAAATGAACCAAGCAAGTAAAGACTCGAGGTATCTCTCCG
>JAESGQ010000097.1_pt1 | contig 80046 bp, 72 predicted proteins | sample 9266251 | NCBI WGS metagenome assembly JAESGQ01 (sample SAMN17056778, study PRJNA650883) | algae metagenome | isolation source: Kaiparowitsia implicata GSE-PSE-MK54-09C and co-occurring heterotrophs from... | place: USA: Kaiparowits Plateau, Grand Staircase Escalante National Monument, UT ... | reverse complement strand
GCAGTATTCATCCACAAATCGAATCGTGGGTCGCGCCTCTCTCGAAGCAGGCATTGGATCTTTCGCACCTTAAAACTCTCCATTCCTATCTTAAATTCTTCCCCTCAAAGTGATTAAAGAGGGTTATCCCGAACTCAGGTTACCTAAACCACCTGAGTTCGGGATAAGGAAAGGAGGGGCTTTGTAAGCTGAAAGGTGAAAACCAAGTATCAGCAGGCCCCTCTATGGATAGTCTAGCCGCTCTGTTTTGCCATATTGATGACTTCTGCCAGCAGTTTGAGCCCAGTGGTGGCAGCGGCTCCTTGGCAACGTGACCCAGCGGCGGCAGGGGCAGCGAAGCCTAAGCCTGAGCGAGATCATGACGATTCTAGTCAGCTTTCACCGGCAGCAGTATCGAAATTTCAAGGCGTATTGCTGCCAGCACGTCTGCGTGTATTGGCGTTCGGCGTTTCCTGGCCTGGTAAGTTACCAGCGCTTTGTGGAATGGATGCCGTCAGCCCTGTTGCCCCTATGCGTGTATCTAAAGCACTGTTTTGGGAGCTGTAGTGGCATCAGCTTCATCGATAGCAGCAGCATCAAGGTCTGCCACAATCGCCGAATTCGACGCCACAAGGTGTTTCACGACTTGGCAGCCCGTGGGAAAACCTCGGTGGATTGGTTCTTTGGCTTCAAACTCCATCTGGTCATCAATGACCGGGGTAAGACGACCGTAAACCTGTAAATGGTCTGCTCAAAGACCTCTACGGCAAGGTCTTCGCCGACCGGGGCTATGTCTCTAAGGCGCTGGCACAACAGCTATTGGACGCCTACGGCATTGCGTTCTTTGCTAAACCCAAACGCAACATGAAAAACCATCTGATGCGGCTCACCGACACGTTACTGGCCCGCCAGCGCCCCATTATCGAAACCGTCATTGACCAACTCAAGACTATCTCTCAGATTGAGCATTCCAGGCATCGCAGCCCTACCAACTTTATGGTCAATCTCATCTGTGGTTTGATTGCCTACTGTCACCAGCCCAAGAAGCCTTCACTCAACCTTGACTTCGCTCTCCCTCAGACTCCTTAACCCGAACTCAGGTGAGTTTAGGGATTTTCGGGTTGATGGTGTACCAGGTAGACAGGGTTCGACTTCGCTCAACCTTCAGTAATCGAGGGCTGAGCGAAGTCGTTTGTCCTTCGGACAGGCGTTGCCAATGCGCAGCGTCTCCCCAAGGGAGAACGTCCGATCAAGGGGTACCTTATTTTTCTGCGACTCCCTTATACCAATTCTCTAAATCAGAACGACGGATTGTTTGAGGAGGGGGGTGGGAATGCAGTTCCCCACAAGGGGGCTTTGCCCCCTTGCCCCCCATTTGTAGCCCAAATTTTCGGAATTGATATTAAGTCATTAAGTGAGTCAGGGTTAGGCAAAATCCTGAACTTTGCAAATCCAGTCAAACACTTCTGGGTCGTCGTTAAACGCGACCAGATCGAGGGCCGCAGGGTTTTTCACCAATTCCACAGAGAGCAGGTAGCCTGCAATCGTCCAGGTCTGGTACTTGCGCGAGGCTTTGCCCACTAAGCGGCCATGTCTTCCGTCGTAGTATTCTGGCCATTCGTCGTTGCTAAGGCGTTTTTCGGCAAGGGCGATCGCCCGATTTGCCATCTCCATCCGCCCCCCTTTGACCGCTGCCGCGACCAAAAACCACATCAACACCGGCCAGTTGCCGCCATTGTGATACGACCACGGTACATTTTTAGGATCACATCCAGTCAGAATTCGCCATTCCAAATCGCTGACGGCGGGATAGCAAATCTTCATTGGCATATAGCCCACGAGATCATGCCAGCGCTGCTCAATCAACTCCATAATGGACTCAGATTCTTCTTGGTTAACCAGTGACGAAATTACCGCCATCAGGTTACCCAGCGTAAAGAAGCGAAAATCCATGCGGGCAGGGCCTAAATTGCCTGCCAAGAATCCGCCGCGCTCCGGCATCCAATCATGGATCCAATCAGGAATAGACTCGGGATAGATATTGAATTTGTTGACCGCTGCCGCGCCAAACTCCTCTGCACGAAAGCGGTAGATATTATTCAGCCGCTTTAGATCTAACCAATAGTATTGACGAATGTGATAGCTCAGACTGCCCAGCCGTTGGTTGACCACATGGTAATAGATGTCGCGCTTATACCCTGGCAGCAACAGTTCTCGCGCCGCCCGCAGTGCTGTATAAAACAGCGCTTGAATCTCCAATGGGTGCCCATCGACCCCCATGCGGCGGTCAATCATAAACGCGCCATCGGGCACTAGCATTGTGGGATACATATCAAAGCGGTCGGCCAAGCATAGCTTGAGAATCCAGACGATGCCCTGCTGCACATCGGGCTGGTGCGCTAAATCCCAGTCTTCGCTAGCTTTGACATAGGCGCGCAGCAGAATCAACCACCATAGGCACGAATCAACGGGGGTAACGCGCCCAATAGCATGTTCCCCAAAGTCTGCGACTAGGCACTGCCCATCGCTCTCAGAAACCACCTTAAAGCTAGCTGGCATCACCCCTAACCCGGCATTAAAGCAGTCCATCTGCTTATCACTGCTCTGGAGCGCCAGGGTTTCGATCAAAAAATTGCGAACGATATCGAACTTGCCCTTGATCAGAAAGAGTAGCGCCGCCGACACAAAATCGCGCACAAAGCACTGATCATAGTTCAGCGATTCTACGGTGGGGTCGCAGGCGGCCACTGTGCCGACAGGGCGATCGCCAAAATAAACGACCGACTCATCCAATAATTTCCAGGCTTCGTCTACGAGCGTTTGAGCAGCGGATTCAGGCACAGTTCTGGGCATCACAATAAAGGGGATAAGTCGGCTGAAGCAAGCGCACCAATGAGAACAGGAAGACGGTCTGGGCTATGTTCTATAGAACCGAGCGAAATCAATCGACCGGTCTAGCCCCACTAAACCAGTTCAGCTGAAAACAGTGACTGGAAAAATAGAATATCAGCGCTGCTAAGCAATCAGCGCTGACCAGTGAGAGTAACGACTGAGAGTAACGACTCCCGCTGGCCCAATGATTCAAACGTCTAAGCCGTGAGAGTTTGAATCGTTAGACAAACTGCTGATTCACGATGAATCTATTCAAGTCAAGCCTATGCAAACCTAACAGAAAAAAATGTGTTGGTTGGAAGTGATTGGCGATCAATTAAACAATAGGTGATGAATTAGATGCAGTCATACAGCAAATGCTGGTAGCAGTCAGACCCTGATGGATGATTCAGGTGATTCAGTCAAGACTGCATTTAGCCCACGCGGTCAGTGCCGCCGAAACTCCAGTAGCGCAGCATACGACTCAATCGGGTCAACCCTGAGCCATCCCACTTTCACAAACGAGTAGCACGATTGCGTTTTTGAGTGGCACCCTGCAAGCAAGTGTCCAAAAAAACATCGCCGCGCGTTGGATGCCAAAGCAGGTAAGCCTGCCCAGATCTGACAGAATGCCCCAGTCAAGATGAGAACGGACTCGATAGCTATAGATTACGCGGTATGCCTTAGATTCAGCCACCTATTGCTTGGGTGGATTCACGAAATGAACACAAAAGCTAGGCACAAGTGTGAAGTTTTGAGTGAGTTAGGCTTTGATTTCTCATAAATGAAGTGGTTCTATCGGGGCGATCGCCCTAGCCCACATCAGCGCAAGCCGCACTCGTCAGACTACCGGCAGAGCCAAGTGCTGCATCAGATTAATGGCCCTGTGCCCTACAGCAGAGAAGGTTGCCCGCCGTCCCTCAGCGCCATCAGCGCCCTGTTGCAAGGTATCGCTAATCGGGTCGTGCTCCAGCAGGATATCAACATACTCAGCCGGTCGATACGGCAGGCGCTCGGCCCATTCGATCGCAACGATTCCGGGAGGGTACTCTGACCCATCCCAATAGGCGTCGATGTTGAGAGGGGCGATCGCTCCGGCATCTAGCCGATAGAGATCAAGGTGGTAGAGCGGCACCCGCCCTTCGGGATATTCATTGATCAGCGTAAACGTAGGACTAACGATGGCATCGATAATGCCTAGGCCCTGCCCAATCCCCTGCACCAGGGAGGTTTTGCCGCTGCCTAAGTCGCCCCGCAGCAATAGAACAGTCCCGGCTGGGAGCGATCGCCCTAGGTGTCCACCCAATTGGTGGGTTGCCTGCAAGTGGGGCAATGCCAGCACCCGAGACATTGCTTGAGTCATCTTCATCCTCAGATCAAGCTTCATCCAAAACTGGCCTGGTTGTGGATATGAGTACTACCAAGCCGGGGCATGGAATCCATACCCCGGCTTGGCATACACACTTGAAATATCCATCCGCTTAACACGCTTGCAGACTAAAGCGGGAGTCAATCATCCGCTTACTTTCCGCTTACCTACAGAGCAAATAAATCGCCAGCTTCAGTCAGCGCATTGGTTGTGGACGGGTGTGTGCTAGTTGTCGTAGACGCGGCACTCAGCAGCCTCAGGGTTATCGTCACAGTATTGCTCTAACGAGTTCTTGGGAGCTGCTTTAGAACGCTGATGCGCCGCTTCAGCCTGCAGTTCCTCTACGGTGTCCCATGCAACCGCACATTCAGAAGACTCGCTGCCACTAGATTGGCAGGCTTCGCGAGCCTTTTGGCGCTCTTGCTCGATTTTTGATTGAATATCGCTCATAGATCTAAATTGATTGCTGTGTTCTGAACTAAGTTTCATTTTCCATTTTAGACTAGCGCGATCAATGAGTTCGTCAAGTCTTTGGATGGAAAAACCTGACTCATCAGACTGACGCTTGTGGAGTCTACACTGACTCAACTTGCTCGCACTACCGTATGCTAGCGTGCGATCGCCCGATTCCGCCTGTATTTAATGCTACGGATTCCTCTCTTTCTCACGCTTTATATCATTAATCATTCGCGCATTCTTCTTTCAAAATTTAATAAGCTGGGTGATCTAGCACACAGTTTCAGCCTCATCCTGCTTAAAATGAGAAGAAAATTACAGATTTTTCTTATCATTTTTTGGCGTTTTTATCCCTAACTTCCAGTACGCGCTTTTAAGTTGTCCTGTTCTGTCTTTCAACAGGGCCAGAGCGAGCACTAGAGCGAGCAAAGGTGAGGGATCAGGAGGCGATCGCCATTCTGAAGAAACCCTGATACAGCCTAAGTCCTATGATAGTGAGGGATCAATGCAGCAATTTCCGAGTAAAGGTACGACATGATGACAGAAGCTAGCGCTGAGCGAATGAAGTGGGTCAGTGCCCTCTCCACAGAACCGTCTCTCGAAGCGGCGGTCAAAGAGGTGGTGGAGCAAGCTCAGCAGCGGCTTCAAGCACCTGCGGATCTGGCCTTAATCTTTGTGTCTGCGGCCTTTGCCAGCGAGCACTCGCGACTCATGCCGCTGTTGAAGGAATATCTCTCGGTGCCTGCGCTCATTGGGTGCAGTGGCGGCGGTGTGGTTGGGGTCGATATCGACGGCACAATTCAAGAAATTGAAGATGGAGCGGCCCTCAGCCTCAGCTTGGCGCATCTTCCGGGGGTGGAGGTGCAAACGTTTCATTTACTAGAGGATGACCTGCCGGATCTGGATGGATCACCCAATGAATGGTCAGAGCTGATTGGGGTAACCCCTGAAGCCAAGCCTCACTTTGTCTTGCTGTGCGACTCTATGTCGTCAGAAACGCGAGATTTGCTGCCGGGGTTGGACTATGCCTATCCAGACGCGGTCAAAGTGGGCGGTTTGGCCACAGGCGGTTCTGCCATGGGCAATGCGCTGTTCTGCGATTTTGAGCTGCATCGCGAAGGCACGGTCGGGGTGGCGCTGAGCGGCAATGTGGTGTTAGAAGCGATCGTGGCGCAGGGCTGCCGCCCAATTGGTCAGCCCTATCGAGTCGTTGAGGGCGATCGCAACATCATGCTAAAGCTAGAGGAGCAGCAGGGCGCGCTAGAAGACCCTAATGGCGACTTCTGCACGCCGTTGGAGGCGCTGCAGGCAATCTATCAGGAACTCGACGACGAGGAGCAAGAACTGGCGCAGCACTCACTGTTTGTGGGCGTGGCCCAGAGCGAATTCAAGCTGCAATTGGAGCAAGGTGATTTTTTGATTCGCACCATGCTGGGGGTTGATCCTCGGGTGGGGGCGATCGCCATTGGGGATCGGGTGCGGCCAGGGCAACGGATTCAGTTTCATCTACGCGATGCCGATGCCTCTGCCGAAGACCTAAAAGCGCTGCTGCGCCGCTATCGGCAGCAGCATAGCGAGGTATCCCCCACGGGTGCTCTCATGTTTGCGTGCATGGGGCGAGGGGAAGAGCTATACGACGAGCCAAATTATGACTCTGACCTATTTCACCACCATATTCCGGTGCCGATCAGCGGCTTTTTCTGCGGGGGTGAAATTGGCCCCGTGGGCAATTCGACATTTTTGCATGGCTATACGTCGGTTTTTGGCATTTGCCGCGAACCTTAGGGCGCGTCATCAATTACAACCAAAACCCTTGCGGGATAAGCCCTGCCGCGCCCGCTCCAAACAACAGGCTAGGGGCTGTAACCTTTGATTCTTGAACCATACGCGACTAATTGATGAAAGCCCCTAGAGCAAGCGTCTCTCTAGTCTTGTCCTGCCTACTCGCCACATCGCAAGTTCTCCCCGTCGGGTTCTCCACTTTTGAAGAATGCCGTTATAGTCATTTCAGGATTGCGTAGATTGTGGATTGATTCATGGATCGGCCTATGGGCGATCGCCTCTCTGAGTTTCAGACACGACTGCTTCGAGCCCGAACTGGGTTGATGCAGCTTTGGACAGTATCGCCGCCGTTGGTGCTTGGATTAGCCACCAGTTCTGGGGTGCTGCTCACGTTTTTGCTGATTTTTGCAGTCCGTGGGGATGGACGTGGTGCGGCCACATCACCCGCCATAACGCCCCCTGCGCCCACCGCCGCCCTGCCGCAGCTGGGGCCACGGCACCAGCTAAACTATCAGCAGTGGGTAGACCTATTGGCGCAAGAAGCCAGCATTGTGGCAGAGCAGCGTCCCGAACAATTGACGGTGCTCCTGGGCGATTCCATCAGCTTATGGTTTCCCCATGAGCTGCTGCCGGGCGATCGCCACTGGCTTAATCAGGGCATTTCTGGTGAAACGGCAGAAGGGTTACTCTATCGCCTGCATTTGCTAGATGCCACCGAGCCGCGCACCATCTTGCTCATGATCGGCATCAATGACCTGCTGCGCGGCATCGACGATGTCACGCTGATGGGCCAGTATCAACAAATCATTCACTACCTTCGACACACACATCCGAACACTCAAATCGTGGTTCAGTCGATTCTGCCCCATGCTGACGAACGCGCCACTTGGGAAGGGCGCGATCGCCTGCTCTCAGTGCCCAATAGTCGAATTGAGAACCTAAACCAGCAATTAGGGGCGATCGCCGCAGCCGAAGGCGTTTACTTCCTAAACCTTTACCCCTTATTCACCGATGAAACCGGGAATCTCGATCCCCAACTTTCAACCGATGGGCTACATCTAAACCAACAGGGGTATTTAGTATGGCGTACGGGTCTGCATGTTTACATCCAGCAAGTGCTAGAAGCCAAAGGCTAATGGCCCTGAATGATGGATGGACAATAGCAAATTATGAGTGAGCAATAAACCTACCCACGTGGCCAGCTCAAACCCACCTCCTCAATCAACGTGAGTTTAGGAGCAACTCGCTCCCTCACCCTGTCACGCGCGAGCCAGACGACACATCAAGGATTTGGAGCGCGCAGAGCCCTAAATCTTCTCAGCTCAAGCTAGAGTCAAATCAGCGATACCACCTGGTGAAATCTGATCAGGCTTCTCTCATTTCGCCTCGCAGTTAAATGAGAGAGTGCTTAACTTTTTGTAGCAGTGTCACAAGTCAGCCAAAAACATGGTAATTCTGGAGTAGTAATAGAACGATTGAAAGCTAAAATCTATCACTTTGGCAACTTTTTACTCTTTAGAGTTTCCATAGCTCAGTAAAAAAATCGGCCATCCGATTTAGCATTTCTGGCAATCCAGTTTGTGAGTAATCCCAAGCTCTGCATCTGGCTTTCATCTGGGCTATCTGTTCAATTTGCCTGCATTTGTGTAGATGCGCAATGGTCAGCCTTAATCAGCTACTTTCGCACATTTTAGAAAAAATGTCAGACCCTTGAGTCTAGTTTGCTCTCCTGAAAGTAATGACCGCTTTGCAGTGATCATAGGAAAGAGGTTGAACTACTGTCTTGGGCATCTGCTCAAAGCCTCAAATTCTTCATTGCATCTTAGAATTTTCTACTTCCCAATGCGAGAGTAACATAGGGTTCTAATTTCGAAGTTTGAGCCGGATAGGCTCCTAAAATAGCTTTGTGGAAAAAGCCTTTATCATCCACTGTGTTGTTTAGCCCGCAGCGCAGTCAATGCAGGCTGATTTATGCGTTGTAGCGTAGATCCCACACTGAAGGGTGTACTTACTTTTTAGTGCAGCACGCAATTTGCCGATTCATTAGTGACATAGGAGATTCAATGCAGTATTTGTTGATGGATTCGCATCATCGCTTTTTAGGCACTTTCCAGTCCAAAAAAATGCTTATCGTTGGAGACACGTTCCAAAATAATGGAGCGCAAACCTATGCAGTGGTGGGTACCGACTGGGGCAACCAGGGTCAGCAACCAAAGTCTCTGACGGTAATGCTGGTTAAGCCACCTATTGAGTAACAGATGCTAATTGATGGGTGATGTTCTAGACCTGTGGTCAAGGTTGCTAAACTGCCTAAGGCTTAGGGCATTCAGAATTATCATCCACATGTCTACAACACGACCAGTTAATTCAAGTATGGCCCCTTGAATTCTTACTTCAAGATTACTTAATTGCTTAAGCTGAACTTAAGAGAAAGTACTGCTTTATATGTAGTGTCTGCAATCTATCTCCCAATTCTATGAATTGGATAGCTGGAATATTTTTGCGAGATTCTTGATAGGTAGGGATCTCACGAAGATGACTTTAGTTTTGAGCGGTTGTTGCCTCGGACGCTTTAAAAGCGTTGAAATTAGCAAAATTCACAATTCAACCTGAATTTGGAATGCATTCAAGCCATTAATGTGCCGTGCGCGATGCGTGCGGCACATTAATGGTTTTTGAGAACCGTGCCTCGTGCTGTGCTTCAAAACCTCTGAGAGTTTTTACGTCTCTTGAGCTCTCAAGAAACTTCCTCAGGTACAGGTTGAGGGATTAAGTCAAAAATAGCTTGAAGTTTCTGACCTGTATGACACGGTGCATAACACTGGGTCAGCCGCTCCTAAGAAATAAAGTCCATGAATAAGGCTGAAACTCTTGGTAGTCAGACCTTTTGTTTCTTTGTCCTTCCTGCCCCCCAGCATTGGAGACTTAGTTAGCGTTTGCTTAAGCGGCAAGGCAGCTCAAGCAGCCACACGTAGCATACGGTGCTCCACTTCCAATCTCTGTATAGTAGGGCGGGCTAAGGACTGTCGGTTCAGACCTAGAGACTGGGGCAGAGGAGCCGCCTACACTGCTTGGAGGGTTTATCGAGGCTCGCTGATAGTTCACCGCATAGCCAAGGTCTTGCAACACGGCCAAGTCTACGGCAGTGGGCAGCTTACGCGTACCTAAATTGGAAAAAGGTGTCATTAGCGCTTCCCCCGATCCAGGAAACTGTCCTCCATTAGGAAAATGAGCGCTGTCCGCCAGTGGTAGAGCATTGCCACCGTTCTGTAGGCGGGCATTCGCACCGGTAAAGGTGCCATTTTGCACTAAGCGAGAAAAGGCGCGGCTTGTGCCAAATCCCAGCACATGCCCAATTTCGTGAACTGCAATTGAAATAAAGTCTTGGGCACTGGTGGGGATATCATCTGCTGTATTGGGTGTGGCGTCGAAGAACCAATTTGTGCGGGTAGAGTTGTCAAATGTAATGGTGCCAATCCACGGCTGAAAGGTAGACCCTGCATACCGAATTTCATTTGTAAAAAACCCCGACGGGCCTGAGCGCGCTAGGGTTGACCCAAACGTGCCCCGTAGATTGCGCGCACCCACAAAGACTTTGATGTCATCAATGGGAGAATCTGTGACAAAGTCGACCTGCTGCCCAGTTTGAGGATTGATCACATTGGGGGTGAGGGTGCCTTGTGCCACAACCGGAAAGTCAGTCTGAATCAGGCGCTCCCACAGATTAGCTGCAAACCGCATTGCGGCACGTCGTACCGGCGTAAACCAACCTCCGGTATCAAAGCGATAGTCAAGCTCAATCGAAAAGGGTGACGGCGGCTCTGAAGCGGCTCGCGCTGATGCCACCAATCGATAGCGGGTGGCATCTTGCGGGGTACGGGGAAAGATGCGAATGAAGTAAACGCCCGGTTCTAGATCAGCGCGAATTACCTCTTTGCGGGTGCCGTTTCGGGCTGAGCGTCGAACCACTTCTTTAGTGTGGTTTAGCAGTTCAAGATCTGCATTGGCGGTGAGTTTTTTCATCACCAATGATAGATTTCTGCTGCGGTTGAGCTTAAATCGATAGATGTCGCGAGGGTCGCCGTTGCCTACTCGCGCCATAAACGCTTGGGGCTGGGGCGTTAGCTGAATCCGCTTCGCTGTTGGAAACGTGTTGCCGACTGTATCCATCGACTCGTCCGTTTTTTTGCAAAAGAATTAATTTATACCGAACCCACAGGGATAACACTGACATAAATCCTAGTATGAATTACGGAGATAGTCAGTGGCTTTACTGAACTTACACAATCCTAACCTTCGCCCTAGATTTCGTCTCTTGAAGTGTCACACTCGGGTTTGACCCTCACAAGCAGGATTTGGTATTTGGTATGGGACATCAAAACCAGTCTGTCCATAACGCGGGCGGCCTGGTTTTGAGGATTTGCTGAGTTGGCGGTGTCTAGCCCCCCTTTCTACTTGGGAAGCCGCACGGCATCAGCCCCACATGCCTGCATCAGGGCCGACACATCAGATGATTAGATTACGCTGACCATTGCTCGGGCTTGAGGTCACGCTCCATCAAGGCTTCGACTGCCTGGGGGGGAGTGATGGTGCCTTGCAGCAGCGAATAGACGAGCTGGCAAATGGGCATGGAGATCTGTTCGCGCTGAGCAAGGTCATAGAGCACATGGGTTGTGTTTACGCCTTCTGCTGTTTCGCCGATGGCGCTGAGTGCTTGGTCTAGGCGATCGCCCTGGGCTAAGCGAAAGCCCACTTGGTAGTTGCGGCTGAGGGGGCTGTTGCAGGTTGCCAGCAAATCGCCCAATCCCGACAGGCCAAAGAAGGTGTCGGTCTTGCCGCCTAGATGCGTGCCAATGCGGATAATTTCGGTGAGCGATCGCGTGATTAGGGCTGATTTAGCATTCGTGCCGAGGTGCAGGCCGTCGCAGACGCCTACGGCGATCGCAATCACATTTTTTAGCGTGCCGCCAAGTTCTGTGCCCAGCGGATCGCTATTGGTATAGACCCGAAACCGCTCAGAGGCAAACACCTGCTGCACGATCGCTGCTGCTGCTGCATTCTGACTCGCAACCACGGTGGCGGCGGGCAGTCCCAGATGTATTTCCTTGGCTAAGTTTGGCCCTGACAACACCACCAGCGGATTGTGGGGGAATGCCGCCTGCCACAGTTGAGATGGGGTGAGCCCGGTCGTGCGATCTAACCCTTTGGTAGCACTGACCAGAATCGTAGCGGGCGGCAGAGCGCAGTGTTGAAGCTGTGTGATCACCTCCGACACTCCACGCATAGATATGGCAGAAATCAGGAGCTGGGAGGGCGCGATCGCCTGCTCTAGCGACTCATCTCCCCGACGCGACCAGAGGCGCACCTGCGGGCAATTGTGCCGCACCAAGTCTGCAATCACAGTGCCCCAAGCACCTGCTCCCAGAACTGTTGGAGTATACGGAGTCGAGGTATCGGTCACAAGAGGGTAGAAACCTGTGCAAATGAACAAGAGGGGTGATTGCCGAGGGTGTGTCATCAGGTCTGGCTAAAATCCTGATTTCATCAGCGTTGCCACGCCCAACCCAAAAATAGGCGAGGGGCTGCAACTGCTGATTTTCGGGCCATCAGCAGTCGATTGATGACAGCCCCTAGCTTAGTAACCCTCTAAGAAGGACGGGGACAAGTCCCAAATCCATCGGAGCGGGCACCATTTCGCCCCGAAAGTCGAGCAACTGCACCAGCAGCAAATACGCAATGCTGAGCACCAGGGCGATCGCCCCAGTGGTGATAGCAACTAATTTTGAGCGATCCATGGGGAATAGGAAGAAGAGATAGGCCAGTGAGATCAAGCTTTGGGCGGCCTTTAGGCCGTCTAAAGACCGCGTTTAGCGCCAAATTGTTGATCCCATTGTCATCATACCTGGCAAAATCGTGAACAATATGGACAAGACCCCGAACCCATCCAAACAACGCCAGCCGTGAATCCACTCGCGCTGTGCACCAAACAGCCCAAGCGCTGTCAACCCCGCTCTACTGCCTGCCTTCATTAACCTATGACCAGCTTGCCCACCCCATCCATGCCGCCATCCTCCCCTGCAGACGCCGCCGAGCGTCGTGGGGTGATTCACATCCAAAACCTGCAAAAGGTATACCGCACCGGTTTCTTGCTGAACCAGCGAGTCTCGACCTTGAGGGGGTGCTCACTCGACATCTGGGAAGGAGAAACCTTTGGTTTGCTCGGGCAAAACGGGGCTGGTAAAACCACGTTGCTTAAGGTGTTGCTGGGCATTATTCGCCCAACAGGGGGGGACGGCACCCTGCTCGGAAAACCGCTGGGCGATCGCACCGTTAAACACCGCGTTGGCTTCTTACCCGAAAACCCCTACTTTTACGATTACCTAACTGGGTGGGAGTTTTTGGAATATGCGGCAGGGTTGTTTCAACTGCCTGCGGACGTGCAACGCAAACGCATCCCCGATTTGCTCGATCTCGTGGGTTTATCTCGCGCTTCGGCACGCAAAAAACAGCTGCGGCAATATTCCAAAGGCATGCTGCAGCGGGTGGGGATGGCGCAGGCGCTAATCAACGACCCAGACCTAGTCTTTTTGGATGAGCCCATGTCGGGGCTAGACCCGTTAGGGCGTTACCAAATCCGCGAGATTATCACCTCTCTCAAAGCTCAGGGCAAAACTATTTTCTTCAACAGCCATGTGCTGTCAGATGTGGAACAGGTGTGCGATCGCGTAGGCATTTTGGCCCAGGGCGAACTGATCTGCGTCGGCTCGCTGCAAGACCTGTTGGGAACCGCCAATGTGTATCACGTTAAGGTGTGCCACGCCAACCCCGACGCCCTCAAGCAATGGCTCCCCGATGTGGAATTCAAAGATAACTGCTGGCAAGGACACCTGCTGGGCATGCCCCACGACTTTTTGTCTAGCCTGCATCTCATGGATGGGCAATTGCTGGCAATGACCTTAGCACGCCCCAGTTTAGAAGAGTTTTTTGTGCAGCAACTCCACCAGCGGGGAATCACGGCTAGCCAATAAGCGGTATGACGACCGTCTGGGTCATCAGGCGGGATCGCTGCCTGCAACACATTGCTCACCTGCTCTCGCAGGCGGTGGGGCGACCGATGGATTTGGTGGCTCGCTACGGTGACGAAGAGTTTGCGATCGTGCTGCCCGAAACGGACTTAGCCCTTGCGCTCCGCATCGCGCAAGGGCTGTAGCAGGCGGTGCAGCAAGCGCTAGATCCCCCATCCGTCCTCTCCGATTGGCCGCCACTTAACGATCAGCATGGGCATGACGTCCGAAATTCCTGAGGCAGGGCGATCGCCCGCCGACCTCTTGTCCACCGTCGACACACTGCTTTATCGCGCTAAAGCTCGAGGCCGCAACCAGATAGCCTACGACTTCGACTGTTAACCCTTGACCTATCCTCTATGCCAAAACCCTAGGGCGTGTCATCAATTCCAACCAAATGCCTGATGCTATGAGCCTTGCCACGCCCGACCCAAAAACTAGGCTAGGGGCTGTGGCTGTTGATTTCTAGGATATCAGAGGCTAATTGATGACAGCCCCTAGCAGAGTCGAAGCTTCAGCACGATGGGAATACGATGGGAACTACCGCTATTCTGGCGGAGTCGAGGGCGAAATGGAGAGCTTTTGGGCACGGGTTTCAGCTTCTGCCATGACCGCAGCCATATTTTCTAGCATTTCGCCGGGGTAGGTTTCGAGCACTTGGGTCGAAAGCGACACACGCCGCTTCACGTCGTCTAGGTCTATCACCACTGCTCTGATCGACTGCCCCACTTGAAACACGGCATCCAGCGACGACACGTAGTTTTTGCTGATTTGCTTAATGTGCAGCAGTCCGCTGGTGCCACCAAATTCCACAAAGACGCCAAACGGGCGAATGCTAGAGATTTTTCCATCGACCAACTGGCCCACCGCAATTTGGCTGAGGCTAGCCGCTTGAGAAGCCAGCCGCTGCGACAGCACTAGCTTTTTGGCCTTGGGGTTTACCTCTAGCAGCGTCACCGTTAGGGCCTTGCCCACCAGCGCGTCCAAATTCTCCCGCTCAATCAGGTGCGATCGCGGAATAAACCCCCGCAACCCATCGACATCGACCGTGACACCGCCACGATTAGTGCCGCTCACGCGCACCCGCACCGTTTCATCGGTGTCTTGCATCGCAACAAGTCGATCCCATAGCTGATTGAGCGCGAGCTGCCGCAAGGAAAGGGTGACTTGCCCCTCAGCATTTTGCTCACGAATAATCACAAATTCGCGTTCTTCCCCTAGCGGCACGACCTCTGTGAGCGGCTGAGTACGGCTGAGAGAGGCTTCTTGAAGCGGTAAGAAGGCAGAGGACTTGCCGCCAATGTCAATTAATGCGCCATCCGACTCGTAGCTAAACGCCTTGCCGCGCACCAACTGGCCCTGGCTAAATTCATAGCTGTGCTGCTGAAGAGCTTTTTCAAAATCATCACGAGAGAAGGACAAGTCAACCTCCCAAAACCAGTGCCAGTGTGAGCTGCCCAGGCTGTCTATCTAAAACGATGTCTAAACAGGGACGGTAGCGGCTCAGCATTAGGCATTTGGGTGGAGGCTTGACGCGTCTTCCAATGCACACTTTGCTTAGACCTACCAAATGGGCTTATCTAGTGTACGCAATTCTTGGGGCTTCGGCATGGGTACAGTACCGATGCCACTCCGTGTTTTTGCTTGATGCCCTCGTAGGGCGATCGCCGCAGCGGCCTAAGCTCCTCGGTCTAGAGTGAGTCATCGCCTCACAGCCAGAGGTTGACCCCGATGAGATTCGCTGTCTTGCTCTATGATTTGAGGCTGAGTCGGGATCAGCCTACCTAGTGCATACGGGGAAAATATATGATGTTGCTGTTGCAGTTCAGTACATCCCACTATTGCCGCAAAGCGCGGTTAGCGCTGGGATACAAAGGGATTCCCTATGAGGTTGAGAACCTGGTGCCGGGGCTACATGCGCTCAAGGTTAAGCCTCTAACGGGAACCACAACCCTGCCTGTGTTGATGCCGCAACTCTCAGATCAGCCCGAGGCCATCGGCGATTCTACACGCATTCTTGACTGGCTCGATCACACTCATCCCACGCCGGGGCTATTAGACCTCGAACCCGACTTGCAGCCCCAGGCACACCTACTAGAAGACTGGCTGGATGAGAGCATTGGCGTGGCGGCGCGGTTTGTCTATTACGACTATCGCGCGGGAGAGGGGAAAGCGATCGACCCGTCGTGGATGAGCCAGGCGGTGATTCGAGTCGTGCGGCGGCAGTATGGCATGAATGCGGCACGGGTGGCGCTGGCTGCGGATCGGCTGGCGATCGCCCTAGTTTGGCTAGAAGCGAACTGGGGCAGCGGCTACCTAGTGGGCGATCGCCTAACGCGGGCTGACCTCACCGCAGCAGCGCTCTTGAGTCCGCTGGCGCTGCTGCCCCACTATCGCCAGCAGCATCCCTGGCTGTTTGACCGCATTGCCGCCGTGCATGAACACTGCGGGGAACCACTGCCCCCTGGACTGAGTTAGCCTGAGAAGAGACTATGGCAGCGCCCAAGGGGAGAAACCAAGCATGAGTCTAGCCAAGCGACAAACTCGATGGGCAGCCACCTTAGTAGGGAGTGTGTGGGGCAGTGTGGGGCTGCTGGGTAGCGCAGGCAGCGCCAGTGCAGAACCCGCCAGTGCAGAACCCGCCAGTGCAGAACTGCTGATGCCGCCCCCCAATGACGTGCCTGAAGAAGTGCTGCGCACCCAGATCACCCTGGAGGGGCGATCGCCCGTGGATAACCAGTCGCTGTCTGCCCAAGACTATGCTGACGAGGCCGCCGAGACAGCCGCCGCTGTCGACCAACCCAGACGAGTCTCTGAAGGGGGAGAACGGTTGGTGTTTCTATTGCGCCTGCGAAAGACTTTTCGAATCCTGCTGCCATTTGTCCCGATTCCCTAGCTCTCGTTCCTTAGCTCCAATTCCCTAGCTTCAATTCCTTATATCAATTCCGAAAATTTGGGCTACAGATGGGGGGCAAGGGGGCAAAGCCCCTTTGTGGGGAACTGCGTTCCCCACCCCCCTCCTCAAACAATCCGTCGTTCTGATTTAGAGAATTGATATTAGCTCCAATTCCCTAGCCTTGACCGTTGGTTCGGCAAATGCCTAAAACCGTGCTGCCTGCATCATGGGCAGCACGGTTTAGTGTTGTTTGAGATCCACAGCGCGGGGCTGAACCAACGCGATCGCCCTCACGTTAACCTTGAGATTTTGCCCGCTGCGCCAGGGTGAGATATTGCCCCAAAAACGGGAGACCCCCAATGGCAGGCAACAGATAGCGTGAGGTGCACAGCAAGCCCAGCGCAGCAGCCGTCGGCGCATCAAAGTAGGGCTGATAAAACACAATTAGCGCGGCATCGCGGGTGCCGATGCCAGCAAAGGTCAAGGGCAGCAGCCCAGCCAGAATTGCCAGTGGAGACAGCGCTAGATTGGCGAGAAACGGAGCCCAAGCGTTGAGCGCCAGAATGAAGCCCCAAATCTGAAATAGGTGCAGAAACCAGATAAAGATGGAGGTAAGGATGATGGTAATTAGACGGGGGCGATCGCTCCAAAAGTAGTCATGCATGTCTTGCCAGGAATGGCTGAGCTGGCTGAGCTTCAGCTTTAGCGACTTGGGTGCAATCCGATGGGCCAGGGCAAACCCGCTCTGGGCAAACCGGGGCCACGCGAGCAGCAAAAGTCCCAACCCTAACCCCGTTGCCACGCTTAGGGTCATCACCGTAAACAGCCAGTCGCGCTGGGGATAGAGCAACAGCCCCAAGGCGCACCACAGCAGCAGCGACAGCATATCGCAGGCTTTTTCAAACACCACGAGCGACAGCGACAACGCCCCGCTCAGATGCCCGCGATCGCGCATAAAGTAGGCTTTGGCGATATCCCCCATCTTTGAAGGCAAGATCATATTCAGGCTGCTCGCTGCTAGAATCAGTCGATTTGCTTCCCCAAAGCTCAGTCCTGCTCCACCAGTCTGGGCAGGCCGGGGCATCAACTGCTGTAGCCGCCAGGCGGTCATTAGGGTAATGGGCACCACCATCGCCAAACTGCCGATCATCCACGGGCGATCGCACTCGCGCAACACCTGCACCAGCCCCGCCGCATCAATCCGCCAGTAGATCAGCAGCAAAATCGCGCCGCTTACCCCCATCGAAATCCATCGCTTCATCCCGTTTTCGCCCTTGCCCTTGGGGCGCCCTGTGAACATCACCGACCCTAATAATACGGGTGTCAGAGCTTTAGCGCTTCTATGGGGAACCCCAACTCTTGCGGTTAACCTCCCAGTGTGAGACCCGTGTAAGATTAAACCTGCCATTCGCAATGGCTCCACTCCCCAATCCTGATGTCGAATAGTGGCATGCAGAGCAGGAACGGGAGGAAGGCATCCTCTTGCTCCACCCAATCACGATTTCGTTCGGTGATTTCTGCCATAAAAAATCCCACGTCAGCAGTGATACCGTAGGGGTATTGGCTCAGCCAAGCCGAAGGCATTACGGCTGTTCACCCAATGCAGGGACGTTTTTTTGAGAAATAGCTTTAGACCTTCCTTACATCGCTCCCTCTATGCATAGACTTCTTACAGGCGATTTACAGGTCGAGCAGGTCGAAATCCGCATTGTGGATCTGCCTATGGCTCTCAGCGGCACGCGCATCGTCCAGCTTTCAGATTTTCATTATGATGGCCTGCGGTTGTCAAACGCGATGTTAGAAGGGGCGATCGCCGCCTGCACCCACGCCAATCCCCACTTGGTCGCGCTGACAGGCGATTTTGTTACAGACGATCCTCAGCCCATTTGGGCGCTGGCAGAGGCGCTGCGAGGCATCACTCGTCAGCATAAAACAGTCGCCGTATTGGGCAACCACGATTATGCCCAGCCCACTGCCAAAGACACAATCACCGCAGCCCTAACCCAGGCGGGCGTTCAGGTGTTGTGGAACGAGATTGCCTATCCATTGGGAGAGCCCTTTCCCGTGGTGGGCATGGCCGATTTTTGGTCGCGGGAGTTTCATCCCGAGCGCGTCTTTGGGCAGCTTGATCCGGCTGTGCCGCGTCTCGTGCTATCCCATAATCCTGACAGTGCTGAAATCTTGGCACCCTGGCGAGTGGATTTGCAGCTCTCAGGACACACCCACGGTGGACAGATGGATCTGCCCGCGTTGGGGAATCCGTTTGCGGCTTACTTTGGCACGGCAGAAAAACTGCCTAAGCCGATACGCCAGTGGATGCCCTACATGCGCCAGCAGTGCTACAAGATTGTGCGCCATTGGGAATGGGCCCAGGGGCTGCACCGCGTTGGCTCAAACCAGCTGTATGTGAATCGGGGATTGGGCACCTATCCGCCGGGTCGGTTTCGCTGTCCGCCAGAGGTAACGGTGCTGACGCTGCATCCGGCTTAGCGCTTTTTGACCGAGCTATTGATCTGAGGGAATCTCTTGCATGAGCACATAGGGCTGCAAGATCAGCGCGTTGAAGCGCTGGTTAGAGGCCGCAGTCCACGCTTTGATTTGATCGGGCGAGGGCTTTTGAATCAGCTTTTGGTCAATCCACGGCTGCACATGGGCTACATCGTCATTGGCGATCGCCACGCCCACCTCTAGCAAATCTAGCTCAGCAGACACCACAATTAGCGCATCGCGGTCAACATGGGGCATCAGCCACTCCCATGCTGCTTCCCCCATCCGCCCTGCTAGCTCAGCGCTCAAATCATTCATGTCTGTGCGTTCTCCTATAACCGTCACGTTCATTACGCCTGCTCGAGCCATACCGGGGTGCTCAGGGCATAGTATCTAGATTCTCTGGCTGCTGATTTTCCCTATCGAATTTTAACGCGGTGACCCCATTCCCCTGTCTTTCCTAGGCAGGACTTGCGCACTTCGTCCAACTGCGTCAGGCCGGGTAGGAGGGGCAGTCCCTCACGGCTAGCGCCCTAGGTCATGCAGGGCGTGGATTGCATCCACACACTGCTGCGTCGTCGCTTCGAGGTGAACTCGGCTAGAGGAGGGGGGAGGGGCGATCGCCGCGCCAATTCGTACCGTGATGGGAGCAGGCTGGGGAAACCGCGAACCCCGCGGCAGGATGTGCTGGGTGCCCCACAGGCTTACGGGCAGCAGCGGGGCCTGAACCTTGGCCGCAATCATTGCCGCGCCCAGTTTGGGATTGGGAATTCTGCCATCGGGTGTGCGCGTTCCCGACAGAAAAATGCCCACGGCCCACCCCTGCTGCAACTGATGAATCGCAGCCCGAATGGCGCTCCGGTCGGCAGCGGCACGTTTTACGGGATAGGCTCCGTAAAGGCGAATGGCTTGGCTCAGCACCGGCACCCGGAACAGCTCTTCTTTTGCCATGTAGGAGACTGGGCGGCGCATACAGGCCGACAGCAGCGGCGGGTCAAAGTCGCTGGCGTGGTTAGCCACTACAATCAGCGGCCCTGCTTGAGGCACCTGATCCAACCCATGCACTCGCCCCCGAAAGTAAAATCGCAGCGCTGGCGCGACCGCCGACCACTTAAACAGGTGATACAGCGCCAGGCTAGTGAGGGGTTCGCGACGGCGGTTTAGAGTCAGGGTCATGGCCGCTACACACTCAGCCGATCTAGATCGGCGATCGCCCCAATATTCTCTAGCGCCATGCCGGGACAGGTGCGCTTGACCAAACCCGTTAGCACCTTGCCGGGGCCCACTTCCATCACCTGCTTAACCCCGGCTTCGGCCAGATGCAGAGAAATTTCGCGCCACCGCACCGACCCCGTCATCTGCTGTGCCAGTCGCGTCTTTAGCACGTCCGCTTCTATCGACGGCGTCGGGTCTACGTTCGACAACACAGGCACCGTCGCAGCCTGAAACGGCGTTGCGTTTAGTACTGTCTCAAACTCTGCGGCGGCAGCGGCCATAAGCGGCGAGTGAAACGCTCCGCTGACGTTGAGCTTCACCGCCCGCTTCGTTTTGACAATGCCCATCACCGCTTCTATCGCTGAGGGCGTCCCTGAAATCACCACCTGTCCAGCATTGTTATCGTTTGCCAACACGGCATCTGGTGTGGCTGCCAACGCGGCCTCTAGCTGCTCAGGATCAAAGCCAATCAGCGCGGCCATCATCCCTTCCGAGGCCGCATCCATCAGCTCAGCGCGGCGCTGCACCAGCTGCAGCCCTGCTTCAAACTCAAATACGCCTGCCGCATAGAGCGCTACATACTCACCCAGGCTATGCCCTGCGACAAGCGCCGGATGATGCCCCCGCTGCTGCAAGGCATCGACCAAAATGCTTTCGATCACATACAGGCAGGGTTGAGTGTAAAGCGTTCGCGACACTTTATCATCGTCATTCTGGCAAATTGCTGGAACCGACCAGCCTAGAACAGCCGCTGCACTCTCAAATTTGGCGATCGCCCCTGGCAAATCGACCAAATCTGCGCCCATTCCTACAGCTTGAGACCCCTGTCCCGGAAACACCCATGCGGTTTTCGTCATGCTCATTCATCCTTACGTATGAGGGGTTAAGCTCGGGGAATTAGAGGCCAGGAACTCTTTAACCGCCTCGAAGAACAGTCCCAGGAAAATACTTCGTCACCCATCTATTCGCCCACAAATTCTAGGTGCTGCAGCGTATTGCCCACCCAGTTGCACCCAGTAATGACAGGGTCAAGTATGACCTGACATCCCTCTGTCCCGCGTGCCGATTCCCAACGCCTACTTCCACTGAAAAATTGCGGCACCCCAAGTCAGCCCTGCACCAAAGCCTGCGGAGGCAATGGTATCACCGGGCTTGATCTGGCCGCTGCGAACCCACTGATCTAATGCCAAGGGAATGGAGGCGGCGGATGTGTTGCCGTAGGTGGCCATATTGCTGATGATTTTGTCTCGGGGAATGCCCAGGCGATCGCCCACCGCATCCAAAATGCGTTGATTCGCCTGGTGCAACAGCAGCCAGTCCACCTGCTCAACCCCAATATCGGCACGGAATAATGCCTTTTCAATCACCTCAGGTACTCGCTTGACGGCAAAGCGGTAGATTTCTTGCCCGTTCATGGTGATGGGCTGAAACGTGCCCTGAGTCACGGTGGTTTCATCCGTCAACGGACGAGCCTGCCCAGCAAAGGCCAGATTAAGCGACCCACTGAGGCTGCCGTCGCTGTGCAGTTCAAACCCCAAGAGGCGATCGCCCTCTGCCGTAGCCTGCAGCACGACGGCCCCGGCCCCATCGCCAAACAAGATGCAGGTGCGGCGATCGCCCCAATCCGTCCAGCGCGACAGCACATCCGCCCCAATCAGCAGCACCGTTCGATAGGCTCCCGTGCGAATGAACTGCGCAGCCGTCACCAGTCCAAACACAAACCCCGAGCAGGCCGCCGTTAGGTCAAAGGCCACTGCCTTGGTTGCGCCCAGCGCAAACTGTACCTGACCCGCCGTGCCAAATAAATCATCCGGCGTAGACGTAGCCAGCAAAATCAGATCCACATCCGCAGCATCTACCCCAGCCATTTCTAGGGCGTTTTGGCAAGCCGTTGTGGCGAGCGATCGCAGACACTCATCTCCCGAAGCGATCCGGCGTTCGCGAATCCCTGTGCGGCTAGCAATCCACTCATCTGACGTTTCGACAACGCGGCTCAGACCGTCATTGTCCAACGCAACAGCAGGAACGGCAGAGCCACAGCCCACTACGGCTACCCCTGCGCCAACATCGTGCAGCATTATTCAATACTCTCTGAATTATCACTCGTGCGCGACAGCGGCAACTGTTCCGACGCTAACGCAGATTTAGGATGCTCAAACTGAGAGCGAATGCGCTCTAGCACCTGATGATCTACGGCCTCCTTTGCCATGCGAATGGCATTGAAAATAGACGGAGCCTGAGAACTGCCGTGGCTGATGATGCAAATACCCGCCACCCCAAGCAGCAACGCCCCGCCATGCTCAGCATGATCAACCCGCTGCTTAATGCGTCGCAAATTAGGCTTAAGAATCGCTGTGCCCAACTTGCCGTTGAACCCCTGCGGCAGCTCTTCGCGCATAATTTGCAGCATCACCTCGCCAATGGCTTCGGCAAACTTGAGCAGCACATTGCCCACAAACCCGTCGCACACCACGACATCAAACTCACCCGACAGCACATCTCGCCCCTCAGCATTACCAACAAATGGAATGTTGGGATTATCGTGCAGCATCTGATGCGTACGCACCGCCAAATCGTTCCCCTTTGACGCCTCTTCGCCAATATTCAATAGCCCCACCTTGGGCTCCGAAATACCCAACACATAGCGGGAATACACGGTTCCCATGACAGCAAACTGCTCTAAGAATTTAGGGCGACAGTCCACATTTGCTCCCACATCTAGAATCAGCACTGGTTTTGACATCATGGTGGGCAGCACCGCCCCAATCGCCGGACGGTCAATGCCCGACAGTCGGCCCAGCCGCAGCAAAGCTGCCGCCATCGCCGCACCCGAATGCCCTGCAGACACCACTGCATCGGCCCGCCCTTGTTTCACCAAGTCCATCGCCACATTGATGGATGCCTTTGGCTTACGACGAATACCAGTCAGTGGTTCTTCATGCATTTCCACCACACCTTCTGCCGAGACAATTTCTATCTCTGCAGAGGAATGGTGATGCGTTAGCGAGGCGTTGATCTGCTCTGGATCACCCACGAGCAACACCTTAACGCCTAACTCCTCTTGCGCTCGCAGCGCTCCTGCAACAATTTCAGCGGGGGCATTATCCCCACCCATCGCATCGACCGCGATCCGTGCCCGAGTTGAACCCATTAGATCGAAGTTGTAGAAACCTCAAAAATTCTACCAGATGGACTCTACCCACTGACGCCACCTTGGTTGCGAAGGTGCGTAGAGTTGTCCCAAATCTGACCTTAATTCACATCTTTATCACTTTCGCCAGGGGGCAAAATCCGCTGAAACAGATAGCCTGTACCGCGTGCGGTCAGAATCAGCTCTGGATTGCTGGGATCATCTTCAAGTTTGGCGCGCAGACGAGAAATATGAACATCGACCACGCGGGTGTCAACATGGCGCTCAGGCGTGTAGCCCCAGACCTCTTGTAAAATTTCAGACCGGGAGAAAGGCTCGCCGGATTTGCCGACCAACAATTCCAATAGGCTAAACTCCATTCCTGTCAGGCGAATGCGCTCGTCGCCTTTGTAGACTTGGCGCTTGTTCGTATCAATGCGAATGCTGTTGATTTGAATCACGCCAGAGCTGGGGATGCCCGTGGTGCCGACCTTGTCTACCCGACGCAGCACTGAGCGAATGCGGGCTTCCAGCTCTTTAGGGGAGAAGGGCTTAACCACGTAGTCATCGGCCCCCAACTCTAACCCAGTGATTCGATCGGCCACATCACCGAGCGCCGTCAGCATGATGATGGGCACATCTGATTCTTTGCGAAGCTCTTGACATACGCCATAGCCGTCGAGCTTGGGCATCATCACATCCAGCACCACTAAGTCGGGAATGGCATGGCGAAACGTCTCTAGAGCTTCTTCCCCGTCGGCGGCAGTGACCACGTCGTAGCCAATCATGGATAGACGGGTTTCGAGGATACGACGAATGCTAGCCTCGTCGTCTACCACCAGAATTTTCTCTTTGTGATTCTCCAATTTCCTCAACACTCCTTGACGCTATAACGAGATGGGCCGGAAGGACGACATGCCGAGTGGCATGCGCCTGAGTCAAGTATTCACTGAATTTAAATACTTGCGGATGGGGTAGTAGCCGATGGCTTGCCGATAGCTTGCCAGTGGTTAACGACAGGCGCATGATAGCTATCAAAGATTTACCACTATTGCCACTATTAAAATCTGTGATTAAACAGTGGCTGTTCAAACACTTTAGTTTTTGTAGGCCAATTTTAAAGCGGCAATTTGTCAATCGTTAATTTTTCCACCCTATCATTAAAGATGGTAGCCTAAGTCTTTCAATTGGAAATGCTGAACTTCTTATAATAGCTACACTTCAGAGTTTTTTAAGGTTTCTCTCTGGATTAGAAAATTAAAAGCATAGGGGGCGATCGCCCTGTGAAGACCCTCTTGATCAAGCAGAGAGTCCTAGCCCAGCAGACCGCGCCTCAACAACGCTAGCTTGCCAGCACGTTACATTGCTAAACATTGCTAATGTGAAGTCATTGCAACCGGGTGTAACGGATTCTTTATTAATTGTTGTTAACGGAATTCATTGTTCTTGATGGGCGACGCTGGCAATTGGGCGAGTTGCCGTTGAGTTAACCCCAACCGCCAGTTAGTCCAAGATCTCTGCAGCCCTCTCTCGATCAGCATTCCACACCGATGGATCGATTGAATCGAGTCAAACCCGTTTTAAGTCCTTGATCGCTTATCAGCCAAGTTAGGGGCTTTGGATAGGCTCTCAGTCGCTGGGGCGGCATTGCTATCGCAACCCAGCTATCGGACACCCAGACCTCTATCGCTAGACTCCTATCGACAGTTGATATGCCAAAGCAGCGAACGATTTATGTATGCAATGAGTGCGGAGCTACGTCGCCGCAATTTTTTGGTAAGTGTCCCGCCTGTGGCAGTTGGAATGCCTTGGTGGAACAGGCGGTGCAGCCTGCCGCGACGGCCAAGGTGGGGGCGATCGCTCGAGGCAGCAGCCGCAAACCCCGCGCGGCCACGGCTCCCCAACCCGTTGCGGCACTGACGCTAGAGCAAATTTCTGATCATCCCCAAGCCCGCCTGTCTTCAGGCTATGGAGAGCTTGATCGGGTGCTGGGGGGTGGCATTGTGCCCGGCTCTCTCGTGCTGATTGGCGGCGACCCTGGCATTGGCAAATCTACCCTGCTGCTGCAAACTGCCAACCGATTAGCCCAGCAGTATCGGGTTCTCTATGTCTGTGCAGAAGAGTCGGGCCAACAGGTAAAGCTGCGAGCCCAGCGCCTGGGCGTTGAGCCCGATGGCAATTCCCCTTCCCCTAGTCCCAATCCCCAATCTCTCTACCTGTTGCCCGAGATTGATCTCGACACGATTCTCAACGAATTGGAAGCCTTGCGCCCTCAGGTCGCCGTCATCGACAGTATTCAGGCGCTATACTTTGCCTCACTTACCTCGGCTCCGGGGTCGGTGTCTCAGGTGCGAGAATGCACCTCGGCGCTAATGCAGGTGGCAAAGCGGGAGCATATTTCGCTGTTTATCGTGGGGCATGTGACCAAGGAAGGGGCGATCGCCGGGCCAAAGGTGTTAGAGCATTTAGTGGATACGGTGCTGTATTTTGAGGGCGATCGCTTTGCCAGCCATCGACTGCTGCGGTCGGTAAAAAATCGGTTTGGGGCGACCCACGAGTTGGGGGTGTTTGAGATGGTGGATCGAGGCTTAGAGGAAGTGCTAAACCCCTCTGCGTTATTTCTAGGCAATCAGGAAGAAGCCACCCCGGGGACGGCGACCATCGTGGCCTGTGAGGGCACCCGACCCCTAGTGGTGGAGTTGCAGGCGCTGGCGAGTCCCACTAGCTATCCCTCGCCCCGCCGGTCAACGACAGGCATTGAATACAATCGATTTCTGCAAATTCTAGCGGTACTGGAAAAGCGGGTCGGCATTCCCCTATCTAAACTCGACGCCTATGTGTCTTCGTCAGGTGGCATTAATGTCGGCGAACCGGCAGCCGATCTGGGCGTGGCGGTGGCGGTGGCGGCCAGCTTCCGCGATCGCTATGTTAATCCCAAATTGGTGTTAATTGGCGAGGTGGGGCTAGGCGGGCAGGTGCGTCCGGTCTCTCAGCTAGAGTTGCGGCTCAAGGAGGCGGCAAAGCTAGGGTTTGAGCAAGCGATTGTGCCCGCCAACCAGGCGCATCACACCAACTTAGGACTCGATATCATTCCTGTGTCGCGAGTGGTGGATGCAATTGGCACCGCGCTGATCGGGGGCTTGCCGCAATCATGAATTATTCTATTCGCGATGCGGTTGGCCTCGATCGCCCTAGCCTAGTCAAGCTGATGGCACAGCTGCAAAATTACGAGCGATCGCTCCACCCCAACCGCAGCGATGGCAACGTTATCGCCAGCCCCCACCTGGGGTACCTAGAAGAGTTGGTGAGCAAGCACAAGGGGCGAATTTTGGTAGCCGAGAACGAGGGCACCATTCTTGGTTTTCTGATCTGCTTTGTAGAACACCTCGATTCAGGCGATCTGCATATTGTGTCATCAGAGCAGCGCTATGGTCTGATTTCAGATCTGTTTGTAGAGGCGGGCGATCGCACCCACGGCATCGGCAGTGCCCTAATCCGCGCAGCAGAGACCCACTTCAAGCAACTGGGCCTCAACAAGCTGCGGATCAGCACTCTCGCCAGCAATACCGACGCGTGCTGCTTCTACGAGCAAATCGACTACAAGCCGTATGAAATCATCTACGAGAAGCGAATCTAGCCCAGGCCAAATTGCGTCAAGGGGGTTTTCTTTAAGGGGATTTTCTTTGACAGAAACCCCTTAAGCCTCGATTGCTGGGTTGCTGACCTTGCGCCATTCGCCATAAGACGCTTTAAAAAACAAAGCTCATCTCTAAGCCTTGGATTCTTTGGGCGCTCTGCCGCTACGCTTGGCGCTGCGCGGCAACCGACAAGTGTTCTTGAGTCAGCACCGGATGGTTGAACAGCACCATCGTGGTGGTTTCGTTTTCTTCAAAGCCAATGCGCTTGTAGAAGTTTTGCTGGTGTGTGGTCATCAGATACACCCGCTCTACCCGGTTGACATGGGGATGCATCAGCACCGTTTCTACCAGCTTGCGCCCCAACCCAGCGCCCTGATAATCGGGATGTATCAGCACATCCCAGAGGGTAGCGCGATAAACGCCGTCAGACGTAGCGCGGGCAAATCCCATCAGGCGATCGCCATCCCAAATCGTGACCACCGGGTTGCTATACCGAATCGCGGTTGCTAGGTCATCAAGCTGGCGATCGCGCCCCCAATGGGCAGTGGCTCGAAACAAATCCTGAAGTTGAACCAGATCAATCTCACGAGAACAGGTGCCTGTCAACAACCCATCGTGTATACAAAATTGAACGTGACTACAATCCATCTCCAGAACTCGACTCCCTTTATTTCAAATCTATTTCACTCGTTCTAACCTGATTTAGTCAACCCGCTTGCCCCAAACGCTAGGGGCTGTCATCAATTAGACTCTGATGTCCCAGAAATCAACGGTCACAGCCCCTAGTCTAGTTTTTGGGCCGGGCGTGGCAACGCTCATAGCATAAAGCTTTTGGTCAGATCAGAATTGATGATACGCCCTAGGTCAAGCCAGACTCGATACTAACCCACGCCATCTCATCCGCTTGCGCAATCTGGGCAAAATCACGTAAATCCTTCCCTACGGTAAAGCAGATACCCGAGTCTACACTTCACCCCAGTGGATTAGCCACGGCGGTGCAGGGCGGACATCAGAGGGCTAGAGATGACTGCAACGGATCTGCTTGCCGATGGCCGAGTGAGGATATCCCTCCCTCCCCTAGTCCTGCAACCCAAGTGATAGGATGGGCATGGATACTAGCCAGCGTTAGCCGCGCGATCAGCCATCAGGTCTAGGTTTAAGCGAATTGATGCAGTTCTACTCGTAAGAGTCAAAGGATAAGCCGCACTCGACAGAGCCTACAACTCCAACCAGAGTCATCTGGGGTCTCTGAGTTCGGAGTGATCTGAATTGCACTATCATTCAAGTCTGCAGCACTTGCAGCACTGAATGGGTGTCGCTCGACACCCCAAACCGTGAGTCGAACCCTAGCCTACGGTAGAGTACAGGCGTTACAGCTTCGCAAATACCAACAGGGGGCGATCGCACCTCATAACAGACCGCAAAACAGACCGCAAAATCGCCACTAGATCCAACTTCGAACCACCTCTCGCGCTCCTGCCATCTCCTGCCATGTTTAAAAATTTGCTGGGCGATCCCAACGCACGCAAACTCAAAAAATATCAACCCGACATCGTTCTGATTAACTCGCTAGAGCCAGAAATCTCTGCGCTCACAGACGATGAACTGCGGGGCAAAACCGACGAATTTAGGCAGCGTGTAGACAAAGGCGAAAGCCTAGACGACCTGCTCCCCGAAGCGTTTGCTGTGGTGCGCGAGGCGGCTAAGCGCGTGCTGGGGATGCGCCACTTTGACGTGCAGTTGCTCGGCGGCATGGTGCTGCATGATGGGCAAATCGCCGAGATGAAAACTGGAGAGGGCAAAACCCTCGTCTCCACCTTGCCCGCCTATCTCAACGCCATCTCTGGCAAAGGCGCTCACGTGGTGACGGTCAACGACTACCTGGCTCGTCGTGACGCCGAGTGGATGGGCCAAGTCCACCGTTTTCTAGGATTAACCGTAGGGCTCATCCAGCAAGGCATGAATCCGCAAGAGCGCAAACGCAACTACGCCTGCGACATTACCTACGGCACCAACAGTGAGTTGGGCTTTGACTACCTGCGCGACAACATGTCCACTGCAATGGAAGACGTGGTGCAGCGCCCCTTTAACTATTGCGTCATTGACGAAGTCGACTCTGTGCTGATCGACGAAGCCCGCACGCCGCTGATCATTTCTGGCCAGGTCGATCGCCCCAGTGAAAAGTACCTCAAAGCAGCAGAGGTAGCAGCCCAGCTCAATAGCGAAGACCACTACGAAGTTGATGAAAAGCAGCGCAACGTGTTGCTGACCGATGAAGGCTTCATCGCTGCCGAGCAGTTGCTGGGCGTGACCGATCTCTTTGATCCCAAAGACCCGTGGGCGCACTATATCTTCAACGCCTTGAAGGGGAAAGAGCTATTCGTCAAGGATGTCAACTACATCGTCCGTGATGGCGAAGTGGTGATTGTTGATGAATTCACAGGGCGGGTGATGCCAGGTCGGCGTTGGAGCGATGGGCTGCACCAAGCGATTGAGGCCAAAGAGCATGCTGACATCCAGCCCGAAACCCAGACGATGGCAACCATCACCTACCAAAACTTCTTTTTGCTGTATCCCACCTTGGCAGGGATGACGGGCACCGCCAAGACCGAAGAGGCGGAGTTCGAGAAAATCTATAACCTAGAAGTCACCATCATTCCCACAAACCGCACCAACGTGCGGCAAGATTTGTCGGATGTGGTTTATAAAACCGAAGAAGCCAAGTGGAAAGCTGTTGCCGCAGAATGCGCTGAAATGCACGAGATGGGGCGTCCGGTACTGGTCGGTACGACCAGTGTGGAAAAGTCAGAGGTGCTGTCGCTGCTGCTGAACCAGATGCAGGTGCCCCATAAATTGCTCAACGCCAAGCCCGAAAACGTGGAGCGCGAGGCTGAAATTGTGGCCCAGGCAGGCCGTCGGGGTGCTGTTACCATTGCTACAAACATGGCGGGACGCGGTACCGATATCATCCTTGGGGGTAACTCTGACTATATGGCGCGGCTCAAAGTGCGAGAGTACTTCATGCCCCGTTTGGTCAAGCCAGAGGATGAGGGCTCGTTCTCTGTCACGCGCCCGATGGATGGAAATCCTAGAGGCGGCGGACAAGGCTTTGCGCCGGGCAAGCGGGTTAAGACCTGGAAGGCGTCGCCACAGATTTTCCCCACGGAGTTGCCGAAGGACGCGGAAGCCGTGCTGAAGAGCGCGGTGGACTTTGCCGTGAAGCAGTTGGGTGAGCAGTCACTTGCGGAGCTGCAGGCAGAAGACATGGTGGCTACTGCGGCAGAAAAAGCACCCACAGATGATGCGCTGCTGCTGAAGCTGCGCGAAGCCTATAATCGGGTGAAGGCAGAGTATGAGCAGTTTACCGTCGCGGAACATAACGAGGTGGTGAGCCTCGGTGGCCTGCATGTGATGGGCACCGAGCGCCATGAGTCACGCCGCATTGATAACCAGTTGCGCGGCCGTGCCGCACGCCAGGGTGACCCTGGGTCTACCCGGTTCTTCCTCAGTTTGCAGGATAACCTGTTGCGGATTTTTGGGGGCGATCGCGTGGCTGGGTTAATGAATGCCTTCCGCGTTGAAGAAGATATGCCGATCGAGTCGGGAATCTTGACGCGATCGCTCGAAGGTGCTCAAAAGAAAGTGGAAACCTACTACTACGACATCCGAAAACAGGTGTTTGAGTACGACGAGGTGATGAACAACCAGCGTCGTGCTATCTATGCTGAGCGTCGCCGGGTGCTAGAAGGGCAAGATTTGAAAGAGCAGGTCATTAAATATGCAGAACTCACGATGGACGACATTGTGAATGCCTACATCAACCCTGACCTGCCCCCCGAAGAATGGGAACTCGATAAAGTCGTACTCAAGGTGAAGGAATTTGTGTATTTGCTAGCAGATTTAGAGCCTTCTCATCTAGAAGATCTGTCGCCCGGGGAAATTAAAACCTTCTTGCATGAGCAGGTTCGTATTGCCTACGACCGCAAAGAAGCGGAGGTAGACGCAATTAAACAAGGTCTGATGCGACAGGCCGAGCGATTCTTCATCTTGCAGCAAATTGATACCCTGTGGCGTGAGCACCTGCAACAGATGGATGCCCTGAGGGAATCAGTCGGGCTACGCGGCTATGGGCAAAAAGACCCGTTGATTGAATACAAGAGCGAAGGCTACGAACTATTCCTAAATATGATGACGGACATCCGCCGGAATGTGGTGTACTCCCTATTTCAGTTTCAACCGCAGCCCCAACCCGTAGTGCAGCAAACAGTCTGAGATAGTTGACGCGTTCCGCAGCATCTGGTTACTGCCGAATCTAGCCTAAACGTAAAGAAACCCAGTTCAGGGTAGGACTTAAATCCTTGGTTTACGGTGCGTGATGCACGGCACACCAAGGGTTTTTAAGTGTTTAAGCATTAATCCCTTCTATAGTCCTCATCTTCAAGACGCGTGCCATAGGGGTAAACGGGCTTCTTTTCACGTGTCTTTGCAGAGAAAACTTTTGTAAATAGCGGATGTAAACAAAGCATGTCATCCGTGCTAGAGACAAGCTGGTGTGGAACTGTGTATTCAAACTGTGCCTGAATGTATCGACCGCTGTCATCCAAAACACGACCAACGATACCCATTTCTATTAACATGCGTCTGAATTGAGCAAAGTCGTCGCTCTCCATAGTTTTCTTTCCCTGGCGGCGAAACACACGCTCCAAATCGCCCGCAGAGAACTTATGCTGAAGTTCTGGAATGCACGCTTTACAGACTGCCGCAGCCTTAGGATAGACGGGCTTATAAGCAGAAAATATCTCTTGCACTAATGTTTCTTCGACTTCAGCAATTCCTTGACGAATTGCTTCTTCCGATAATTTCATTGACTCAGCATCTGGATATTTCTTGAGTTTGCTACAAATCGAGTTCAATATAATCAATAAGTGTCTAGGCAACAGCTGAGTATGGCGAAGAATATAGGCGATTGGATCTTCTTCAACGCCGAGTCCACAAACCACTTTTTTGGGAAATATTTTTCGTAGCGTTTGTACAGCCTGACCTTTTTCGACACTCTCTAACTCATCTGATACGGAAAGTGGATGATCATCACAGGCTATCCCAAACAAGATTAATCGGTGCGCTGCCAAAGCCACTAGCTCCGGCGCTGTCCAATGCAGGGTGAGTCTTCGCCGAAAATCTTTGTTTGGGTTCGAAGAAAGAGGGACAAAAAGGTGATAAAGCTCAGCGGGAAGGCAAAATCGAATGTCGATTCGTGTGGCTGGACGATTGGCCTCCCCAATAAATTTCAGTAGGCCCTGTATTGCTAGACCAACGACCTCCACATGAAGTTGAAAATCATCCAGGGTATCTAGCAATATCACAGCGCGGTGATTTTTCTTTTCCAATTCTGATTCGAGAGTCTCAAGAATTGACTGAAAGCTAACGTTATCTAATGCTCTAAGAATTTCTGCTACAACCCCATAGGGTTTGTCTTTAACACGGTCTGAAATAATTTCCGTTACTTTCCATAGAATATCGTCTACTGTGCCCTTGTCTCTAAACCCAATCTTAGCTAAATAATCATTAATCAAGCTTCTGGCTCGAGAACCTGCTGGGAGTTGATCGCGAATTCCTCCAAATAAACCAATGAAGATGACTGTTGTCCAAACTTTCTGGACTGACTCAGCAAAGACCAGCCCAGATGCAATTGAACTGATAGACTCGATTACGCTGCTAAATGCTTCTGAGGTGTTTAGATTTACAACGTAAACATAGCTTGAGTCAAAATATACCGAGTTCAGGAAAGATGTCTTTCCTGAACCCCTTCGTCCTACCACAAGCGAAGGTCGTTTATGAAGTGCTTGGTAAAGCTTATTATGGCGCTCAAACAGTAGTTTAAGCGCTTCAGGATCAGTTATTTCTCGAGCATCGATCGGCCCAAAAGGCTCATCGGGGGATAAATACTTGCACAAGATTTCTGAATGCTGATTCACCAATTGCTCTATCCTCTTCTGTTCGATTTGATATTGCGTTTAGCCAGTAGCCGGTGGCTTGAACGAACCCAACACGCATCTTAAAGTGAGCGAACACCACGGCCTATTGACTTTTGTGGAGTCTAAGCCAGAGGTAAAAATTACAAATTACAAGCAGATTGATGCTCTAGACGGACGGACAGCTTTGTCACTCTGGCGTCTAGACAAATTAAGCCATCGGCTCTAGGGGGCGATCGCCCTAATTCTCTATGTTTACTATTAAATTCTAATGAACCTATTCAGGCTCTGGTAGTACCCTTTTGGGTAACTTCTACTTAGTTCTATCAGTCAAGCAGGGATTCAGGTAGAGAGCACCAGCATCGAATTCAGAGTTGAGGCAATGTTGGAGCGATCGCCCCGACGATAAGTGAGAGCGACATGGGAGAATGAATAGAACTTTAATGAGATTTGACATATGCCCGCCGCATACATTCAAGACGAAGCCGAGTTCGACGCACTTCTGAGTGCAGAGTCACTCTTTGTTGTAGACTGCACTGCGACCTGGTGTGGCCCCTGCAAACTTATTGCACCATTGATTGATCAACTCGCAGATGAATACGGTGCTCGTGCCAAAGTCCTGAAGCTAGACCTAGATTCTAATAAAGAAGTGGCCAAACGATATGGCATTCGCAGCATTCCCGCTGTGATGTTTTTCAATCAAGGCGATGTAGCAGAGACCCTCGTGGGCGCAAAAAAATATGAGGAATATAGCGCCACGCTTGATAAGTATCTAAGCTAGCGCCAAGGTTAGCGGATAGTTGCATCCCCGTTTGTAGCCCACTCATAGAGAAGCCGCTCCGCGTCTACACCCTAAATTCTGCTCCCAGAACGGAAGAGGGACTTTGCTTCAGTTCCCGTTCTCCTTGTTTGGGAGAAGCGATGTCCTGAGTGTGTCGAACACGGGTTGGGGGATGTGGAGCGATGCTCTTCCCGCAGGGTGGGTGCTTGCAGCACTGGATGGACTCGCGTTCCTTTAACCTGACCGTGAGACTCTAGAGCGTTTTTGTCATAAATACGCTGTTGGGATCGTTGGTATAGTCTGCAAAGGGGCCTCGATACTCGAATCCATATCGGGTGTATAACGCCCGGGCCGGAGCAAACTCAGGAAACGCCCCTGTTTCCAAATTCAAGCTCTCATAGGCACGCTGTTCGGCCTCTTTGATGATGTGTTCAAGTATTTTCGAGGCGATGCCTCGACGGCGATGCCTCGTGACGGTGCGCATTGATTTGATTTCGCCGCTTCGAGAATCAAGTTCTTTGAGGGCACCGCACCCCAGTAACTCATCTCCATCCCAAGCCGTCCAGAACGTAATATTGGGCGATCGCAAGGCGTCTAAATCCAGCGCATGGATGCTGCCTGGGGGCGTAATCTCATGCATGTTTTCAAGATGTTCTTGAAGCAAGTTAATGATTGCGTCACCGGTTAGATCGTCTTCTCGAATGTCCAATCATTTATCTCCTTAATACGGTCGAAATCCTGATAGTCCTACATCTGCAGCAGTGGTTCTAATGTCGTTTTGCTTCAGAGCATTGGCATCGGATCAGAGTTTTAACGGCCATGTGGAGTCGGGTACTCAACTAGCGGAGGGCGTGGCTGTTGCGGAATCGTGGCTGTGGGCGATCGCCCCCATCACATAAGTCGCTCGGACGCTGCGATCATCGCCCATCATCACCAGGGCAAACAGTTGCTCTGCCAATGTCTCTAAGGTTGTGGGCGTGGGTGCCGCATTGCGCAACGCCATAATGGGCGTTGCCCGCGGATCAAGCACCACAAAGTCAGCTTCCTTACCCACGTTGAAGTTGCCAATTTTATCATCCAGCTTCAGCGCTTTAGCGCCGCCTAGGGTAGCGAGAAAGAGTATCTGATAGGGAGAAAGCGTTTGCTGCCGCAGTTGCGCGACCTCATAGGCTGCATGGGCAGTCTGTAGAATTGATAAGCTGGTGCCGCCCCCAACATCAGAACCCAACCCGACGTGGATGGGTGTTTTGGTCGATTTGGCCTGCTCAATTTTGAATAGGCCGCTGCCCAGAAATAGATTGCTGGTGGGGCAAAAGGCGATCGCCCCACCCGCTTGCGCCATCCGCTCAAACTCTGCATCGGTTAGCTGAACTCCATGGGCAAAGATGGAGCGATCGCCCACCAGCCCCGCTTGGTCATACACGTCTAGATAGCCCGCCGCTTGAGGAAACAGTTCCTTTACCCACGCCACCTCCTTCACGTTTTCAGAAAGGTGGGTATGCACATACACATCCGGAAACTCTCGAAGCAACTGCCCCGCCCGCTGCAACTGTTCTGGAGTGGACGTGATAGCAAAGCGTGGTGTCACTGCATACAGCAATCGATTCTGCTTGTGCCATCGTTCGATTAATGTTTTTGTCTCTGTATAGGCTGTCTCTGCTGTATCAGTTAAATAGTCGGGTGCATGGCGATTCATCATCACCTTGCCTGCAATCATGCGCAAATTTCGCTGCTGAGCTTCTTCAAAAAATGCATCCACCGACTGAGGAAACACTGTGGTGAACACCAGTGCCGTCGTCGTTCCATTTCGCATCAACTCGTCACAGAACATAGATGCAATCTGGCGGGCATAGGAGAGTTCTTTAAACTTTCGTTCTGTAGGGAACGTATAGGTATTCAGCCAGTCCAACAGTTGCTTGCCATAGGAGGCAATCATTTCGGTTTGGGAGTAGTGCACATGCAGATCTACAAACCCTGGCATGATCAGGTGATTGGAGTAGTCCACAATGGGACAATTAGCATACTGACTGTGAAGATCGGGATAGTGGCCGAATGCATGGACATGTCCATCTTCCAGCACTAGCAATCCATCCGGAAAATAGCGAACGCTATCAGCCAGCGTTGCATAGAACGGATCGTCGATGAAATCGAGGATAGATGCTCGAAACGCTTGAAGAGAACACATAGTCAGCAAAACTAAGGAACAGTTTAATTTATACCTGATGCAGTTCAAAAAGGACGCGCAATGCGTTTGGCGGTAGTGATCTTTGAGCACCGAGTTTTGAATAAGCAAAGATTCCCCTATCCAAAATCGTTGCGGATTTAGGCGGGTCTACTAGGGGCTGTCATCAATTAGTCGCGTATGATCCAAGAATCAAAGGTTACAGCCCCTAGCCTGTTATTTGGGGCGGGCGCGGCAGGGCTTATCCCACAAGGGTTTTGGTTGTGATTGATGACGCGCCCTAGTGTGAGTGGACTGGCCACTCTGTCGATTTTGGGCAGAAGGCTGGCTCTTTCCCATCCCACTCCAGCACCTCATTCGTCCAGAGCCATCGGTTCAGCGTCGATTTCAACCCGATGCTTGCATCAGCCTGGAACTAAAGGGAAACTAGGCATCGCTAGACTGGGGACTGGCTTCACCATCGGGTTCGAGAGGGGCGATCGCCTCTGCTTCAGCAACAGGCATGGCCGACAGCCAAGTGGCAATCTGCTCTCGTTGAATCACCAGATAAACACTCACCAGGGTTAACACCACCCCAATCCACTGAAACTCACTCAAGCGTTCACTAAGAAATAGGCTGCTAAACAACAGCGCAAACACAGGTGTGAGAAAAATTAACGCACTCACACTAGTAATGTTGCCGCTAGCGGCCAGAAAGAAGAAGATGCCATAGGTGACCGCCGTACCCAGCACAGTGGCATAGCCCAACCCTAACCAGTCCATCGACTGAAGGTTCACGATTTGATCAGTTTCTCCCCATACCGAGAGGGCCATGAGCGGCAACCCTCCCAAAATCATGTGCCAGCCCGTCGCCACAATCGGGTCAGCATGTTGCTTGACGTAGCGCACAATCACCGTACCAAACGACATAGCCAGTGCCGCTAACAGCATCAAAAACTCACCACTTTGCAGCAGTTCCACCCCGTTTACCGAGGCGTTCATGCTCTCCGATAGCACCGTGGCTGGCGAACTCAGCACGGCACTAATCCATTCTGCGGGCAGCCCGCACAGGCAAATGCCCACAAGCCCAATGGCCAACCCCAGCCAGCCCCAAAGCCCAATGAACTCTGCAAACAGAGCCCGCGACAGCAGGGCCACAACTAACGGTTGGGCATCAATCAGCACGGCCCCGAGTCCAGCCCCTGTATTGACGAGTCCCGTCGTCAAAAATCCCTGAAACATTGCGCCATCCACCAGAGAAAAAAGCGCAATCCATAGCCAGGCTTTGAGTGTTTTGGGCTGGGGCAGTTTAAACACTGCACCCAAGAGCAGAATCAACACGCCTGCGGGCAATAGCCGAAATGCCGCCAAAAACAGCGGGGTGGTGTGGGGAAGAATAACCTTCATCACTACCATCGCTGTTCCTAAAAAGAAGAACGGCGCTAGCAAGAACAGTGGAGATTTGACCAACGCATCCCTTTTGATGTTTAGCAGCATGGCTCAGATTTCCTCGCTTGTGTTGATTAACCCCTGACTTAACGCTGTCACGGTTGGGCGATCGCCCCAAATCCTAACTAAATGCAAAAGAGTAAACGGATACGCAGACTACCCTGGAGACATTGGATCTGCTGAGAACCAGCAATCGCGATCCAAAATCGCTGAAACCTTTATACAGTTTGACTTTTAAGGACTTTCTGCTAAAATCGCTGAAATGCTTTCTAGGCAAGGCTTTCAAGACTCCTCGAGCTTATTGCCCAACGCCTCTACACAAATTCTCTATGTAAATTAAGAATTGCTAAATTTAAGGGTTTCCAGATTCCAGCGATTCTTCCCCTCTTCAACACCTAACGACGTAGATTCTGATCTGCCTTAAACCCATGACAGATTCCCAGATGGTTTTGCAGGCAAGCGTAGTAGTGGAGCATTTGGTGCCTCGGGGCAAGGGTTTGGCGTTTCGCCTGTGGCATGCCCGACTGGCCAAAACCGCACAGAAATTTGAAGGCTATATTCGGGCTGATCTGTGTCCGCCAGTGGTCAATAGCCGGTTGGGATGGGTGCCACTCTTGCCCGCGAGGTCGGCCAATCAACCCATCAAGTGGTATGCCATGACCCACTTCGACTCGCCCGAGTCACTCAACCGTTGGATCAATTCTCCCGAACGTGAGCAGTTGATTGAGTCGGGGCGGACTATTTTTTCTACCTATCAGTTCAAATCTTTTGCAACGGGGCTAGAAGGTTGGTTTTCTAACAAATCAGGCTCTGAGCATTTGGGACTAGGGCCACCGGCTTGGAAGCAGAACCTAGCGGTAGTGCTCGGCCTGTATCCAGTAGTGATGGTGCAAACGCTGCTATTCTCAGCGGTGGGCATTATGCAGGGTTGGACGCTCTCTAGCGCAATGCTGGTGAATAATTTGATTACGTCTTCTCTGTTGACCTGGCTGATCATGCCGCTAGTTACAAAAGGACTAAGCTTTTGGCTGCGTCCATCCTATAGCCCTGGCTCAAAACGCTCGGAGTGGCTAGGGTTGGGGGCGATCGCCCTGATGCTGGGTCTGCTCGTCGTGCTGTTTCAGCAGTTTGAGTAAGGTAAGGCGAACAACCGGGGCTGTGACTTAATGCCACGGTTCCGATCCACAGCCCACGAGTCTCTGAAGGCTGAACAACGCGCGGCTGGTGTGCACGATATCTCTTCAATAAATCTCTTCACTGCTGTGGGTCTGCGGAATAATGGGGCGACGGATTTGGCTGGGGCTAGGATTGGGGCTGCTGGTGCTGGTGCTGGTGCTGGGAGTGATAGGGGTGCGATCGCCCTTGAGTGCTGCGATCGCGCGGGGAAATCCCACCCCTGGCACACACCTCTCCCAGCCAGTTATGGATTCGAGTCCCCTGCGTCTGCAGGTGACGACGGCGGCAGATGAGGGAGAGGGCTCACTGCGCTGGGCGATCGCCCAGGCCAACGCCCATCCAAACGATACGCTGATCGACCTTACGGCAATTCAGAACCCCATTTACCTAAACAGTCCCCTGTCACCGCTGCGCAGCAATATGGCGATCGTCGGCAGCGCAGACACGGTCATTAGCGGCAACCACTTGCACCGAGTGCTCACTGTAGATCAGGGGCGCATTCACATTGCGCATCTCACCCTTGCAGAGGGCATGGCCCGTGGAGCCGATGGGGTGCAGGGTGCGGGTGGTGCAGCGGGCATGGGCGGCGGCTTGCTGATGAATGGCGGTGCCGTCATCCTCAACGATGTTCGCTTTGTCGACAATCAAGCCGTTGGGGGTGCGGGGACTGATCATCCAGGGTCGCAACAGGCCTTGAGTGTGACGAGCACGAATGCAGGCGTGAATTCACCGGTTAATGGATTGGGGAATGCTGTGCAGGACGATGCTGTAAAAGAGTCTTCTCATCGGTTGAACTCCAATGCCTTCACTCCATCGAATAAGACACCCGATAACACATTGGAACAATTGGAGCAGGGGTCTACTGTAAGCCTGAACAGTCAGGGACATCTGTTCAAAGTCAATCGCGGTGCCATCCTAGATGTTGATGGCATTGGTTTGCGCCATCCGTCTGATTTGCAGGAGCCAGTGGAGTCGGTTCACATTGCTAGCGACGGCAATAAATATCGAGCCAATCGGGGGGCAATCGCCGGAGTGCATGGGATTGGTATGGGCGGCATTGGGGCGATCGCTTTTGGCGGCGGCGGCGGCTTTGGCGGGTTTGGCAATGCGGGCAACGGCGGCAACGGCGGCAACGGCGGCGACAGCGGCAATGGCGGCAACGGCGGCAACGGCGGCAATGGCGGCGTCGGCATCTTTGGCGACTTGGGTCAGTGGGAAGACGAGGGCAGTATTGGGGCGATCGCCTTTGGCGGCGGCGGCGGCTTTGGCGGGTTTGGTAATGCGGGCAATGGCGGCAACGGCGGCACTGCCCTGGCAAAGGTTGCCAACGGGGGCAATGGCGGCAATGGCGGCAATGGCGGCAACGGCGGCTTTGGCGGCGGCGGGGGCAGCGGGGGGTTAGGCGGCGTTGGGGGCACGGTGGGCATCCCTGGAGCCCAAGGGCAGCCGGGGAATGGCGGCTTTGGCGGGGGCGATGGCACCGTCAACCGTGGCGGCGGCGGCGGCGGTTTGGGCGGCGCAGTCTTCGTCCACGCAGGCCATCTCGTCCTCTACCACACTGCATTTGAGCGCAATGGTGCCATGGGAGGCCGCGGAGCCTATGCAGGGCAAGGCAAGGGGGGCGCCGTGTTTATCATGCCAGCATCAGTCTTACCTGCTGATAACAGACCGTCTGCGGCGATCGCCGTTCTAGGAAACCGCCCTATTTTTGTAGACAATCGCGCCACAGACGCAGCCCATCTCGTTATAGACAATGATGATCTGTATGGTCCAATGCGAGTCTACGGTGGTCTTCAACCCTAGGGCTAACTCAGTTATCCCTGAACCAATGCGGCCCCGTGGCTGGCTTTAAGCAGCAGCGCTCACAGAACTAACCCAAAGCCAGTTCTAAACTTGAAGGAGGCGCTTAACGAACGCAACCATGCATGGTACTGAAATAAGGCTGGTGGGCAGCGCCCACCCTACGGCAGATCAAGGTTTTCGACGATTCGCGAAGGCTGTTTTCAGCTTGATTTCAGTGCCATTCAACTCAACATGACTCGTCCTTTCTGGCTAATATTTCACGATCAGGCGAAAACTGAGGCAGGGGGGCTAAGTCGTCTCTGGCAAAGAGTTGTCTTAACATTGGGCGAACCTAACTACTTCGGCTTGGTTGCGCCAATGCCCCTAGGGTGTAACCGCTGATTGATTAAAGATTTACTTGGGCAGAAACCGTCTCAAGCTTCGGTGGCTAATAGCGGATCGTGCGCCATCTAGTTCTAGGAATGCAGCTGAATGAGGTTCCCAGGTTGCTAGAGACTGTTATCAATTAGCCGCTAATGGCCCAGAAATCAACGGTCACAGCCCCTAGCCTGTTTTTTGGATCGGGCGTGGTAACGCTCATAGCATAAGACTTTTGGTTGGGATTGATGACACGTCCTAGGTTGCGATCTCGAAAGAATATTCAAAGGATTTAAACCCTGCATGACTGATATTCGCCCTGGCAATTCAGCTAGATTAGCCCACGGCTGCGGCACGCCGATAGACTGCACACCCTCGAATCTTCAACGCTCATGTCTCTCGACTGCTTTCGTCACCTTGTTCACATCTTGCCTCAGCAGGCTGCCGTGCTGGCCACGGTGATTGCAACAACCGGCTCGGTGCCCCGCGAGGTGGGCGCCAAGATGTTTGTGGAAGCAGATGGACGCATCGTCGGCACGGTAGGCGGCGGCGCTGGCGAAGCGAAGGTGATTCAACAAGCACAGGCAGTTTTGGCGCAGGGCGTCAAACAGCGCGTCACCGTGGATTTGTCGGGCAATATGGCGACGCAGCGACCGACGGAGGGCATCTGCGGCGGCACGATGCAGGTGTGGCTAGAGCGCTGGAGTGGGACTGGGGCGATCGCCCTCTTGCACACACTGCTGCACACCCTAGACAGCGGACAGTCCATTACGCTGGTCACCCCCCTAGCCTTAGATCAGGCCCCCTATCTCTTGCCGGCAGATGCGCCTTACCCGCCCCACGCCTTTGTTGAAACTCTGTACCCGCCTCCCGTGCTGCTGATTATTGGCGCGGGGCACTGCGGCGAACAGTTGGCGACCGTGGCGCACCAGATTGGCTTTCAGGTAATGGTGCAGGACGATCGCCCCGAGTGGGCCAACCCCCAACGCTACCCCCAAGCCGCCCACATCTGGCACCAGCCCATCGCCGCTCTGGTTGGGGAGGGGGCGATCGCCCTCGCGCACCACACCCAGCTTTACGTGGCCCTCGTCACCCGAGGCTACCCCTACGATCTGGACGCACTACAGGCCCTGCTGACCCGCTCAACCCCCTGCCGCTATATCGGCATGATTGGCAGCAAAAAGCGCGTCAATCAGGTGTTCCACACGCTGCAAGCCAGCGGAGTGGCGGCTGAAACGCTGACCCAAATCTATGCACCGATTGGGTTGGATATTGGCGCACTCACCCCCGCAGAAATTGCCGTCAGCATTGCGGCAGAGCTGATTTTGGTGCGGCGGGGCGGCAGCGGGCGATCGCTCAACGCCAGTTCTCCCAATGGCTCTAGCCTCATAGAAAATCGGCCAGCCGCCCCAAACCCTACAGATTAAATCGCTGCAACTGGTCTTTTAAGGTAGTGCTTAGAATTTTGCGGAGTTCTGCCGGGGTGCGAAACTGGAGGCGGCTGGCGCTGGGCACATCAAACGGAAACTGACCCGGCATCTCAGGTCGATCTTGGCTGATGATCAACAGTTGCTCAGCGCGGCGACATTGCAGCGCATAACCCACTTCGACACACACTTTTGGGCTGGGAAAGAGCTGAGGCGGCGTGCCATCGAGCTGCATCACGGGCGTGGCATCTGCAACAAACAGTAGGCTGTTACGGATTTTGCGCATGAGCGTGCTGTTAAGCCGCACCGGAGAATCGGTTAGTCGATGTGACTCTTCTAACGTGAGCGTCACGCGCGATCGCCCGTTAAACGCATCCACAAAATCGTTGAGCTGATCGCGAATGTGGTGGCTAGAATCGGCAAACTCAGTTTGGTAGCAAAAGAAAATGGTCGGATTAAGCCGCGCCATCACATCCTGCTTAACGAAATACATTTCGTGGCTGATCAGGTCAATGTTGGCGATCGCATACCCACCGCTGCCCTCAATGTAGAACTCCACCGTTTCCCCATCGAGATAGCGCTGAAACCACTCAGCCTGCTTCACCTCGGCGCTGTCATCCAAAAAATCAGCCCGTAGCGCTGATCGCAGCAAGCTATTTTTGCTCAGCCGCAAGTCGTGGGGGCGCTGCTCCAGCTCGCGCACCGGCTCATATTCGCGAAGATACCAGGCTTTGAGCGCAATAATTGCCATAGGAGTAAGGAAGGGAAAGGATAGGGGCTAGCGCGATCATAAATGCCGCCATGATAGGCGATTTTATCTAAATTCTCGTGCGCTGCGCCGGGGAGAAGCTTCCGAGAATTGGGGACGTTCCAAAGAAGAGCATGCTTTGGGAGAAGCTTCTATTATAGTACAAATTTACTATTTTGACGCTAGGATTTCTCGCTCTACATAGTCCATGGCATTTGGGAGAGGGTTTTCTATAACCCTTGCTGAACAAAGGTTGTAGAAACTTTGATCCGTACGGCGAGGGCGATCGCCCGATGACTCGGCAGGGCATCGTTTAGGATCACTCTTTAGGGTGGCGTCCAGGCGCATCCATAGCAGCAAAACAGCCCCCAGGGTTGGGTGCTCGGTGACGCAGCCTATCCAAATCTGGGGGGAACGAGATTCAATTTTTTCATCCTGCCTTAAACAGCAGGCGATTCAAACCGCTAGGCCGCAATCAGCTTGCCGTCGTTATAGATGCGCTGACTTGCATCAAGATAGGCCGCATCGGGATAGAGCGAGAGGGCTCGGTCAAAGGATTCGAGCGCGTTGCCATAGGCCATCATAGCGACGAATAGCAGACCTCGATTATACCATGCTTGGTGATAGTGGGGTTGCAGGGCGATCGCCCGATCATAGGCCGCAAGCGCCTCTGCGTAGCGCTGCTGTTGACCTAAGGCCACTCCCCGGTTGTTCCACGCCGGGCAATAGTGAGGATTTAGGGCGATCGCTCGGTCAAACGCGGCAACAGCATCACCGTAGCGCTGAGCGTCGCAATGGTCACAGCCCCGCTGGTTCCAAACATCATGGGTGGCGTAGGCGCTAGTATCCAAACTGGGAGTGGTCATGGCAGGTTTTAGTATCCTTGGGTGGCATCTTGTCTCTCCCATTATTGCGGCGCAGATTCGCTGACGAAAAGGGTGGATCTCTGGCGCAGTTGGTTCGGTTTTAGCCCCTCATTCTGACCCTCAACGTTGGCAATGTGCCTGACTTCAGCCCGGCTCCAGATACCCCACTGGCTCTATTCTGTCGATACCGTGGTCGGAACCTCGCGCCCAGCGATGCTTTCCATAGCGGCTTCTACTGCACGAGCACCCGCAAGAATATCGCGCTCTTCTCCGCCCAAATAAAGTCGCCCAAAGCTACCCACCGCCGACACTTGCAAAATATTGATCAGCGCGGCTTTTTCGGCTTCGTTGGCAGCAAGTGCCGCATAGGCGGCGGGCTCCACTTCCAAAATATAGAGGGTTTGCCCCGCCATAATCATTTGTCCCCGCCGATTGCGGTTGATCATCTGCGTATGATACGGGTCGATGTTGCGGATGATTTGATTGGAGACGATACGCGGCTTCATGCAGTCGTCGGCTTCCAGCCCCATCTCTTGCAGCATGGCGCGCCCGGCAGCCTGCACCTCGCCTTGGGAGCTGGCATGAACTTCGAGCAGTCCGTATAGCCGCTCAATCAGCAGCACTCCAGGACGCACCACCGCGGCCTTGAGTGCTTTATCCATAAGTTTATTAACTTCAATGCCGGGTGATACTTCGATCCATAAAGACGCATCGCCGGGTAGAGGCAGAAACCCTAACGAGACGGTGCCTAGGTAGGCCGCGTGCTGCTGTTGAAGGCGATCGATATAGACATAGCTACGGAGGTCAATTCCCAAGGTCGTCGGTATGAATAAACGGCAAAAACGCGAGGCAGTATCAATGCTAAAGGTGCAGCAGGGCTAATGGCACAGCAAGCTTTTAATCTGTGACTCAATCAAGTCGTGATCCATATTGTGGTCATTATCGCCTCTATTGGGGCGGTTTGTTGGGCAGACCTGCATACTGAGGAAAAATTTGGAGGACTGTGGAGGAAATCGTTAGAGAGAGTCGATCGCCCATACATTTGGGTAACATGGCAACTGTACCTATTCTCAGGACACCGATTTCCAGAGTTTATGCTGGACGGGTTAACCATTTCCCTTAATACACCGCTCGGCACCATGCTGCAATTTGTGATTGCGGTAATTGCGGGCATTAGTGCTCAGGTGCTGGCCGATGTGTGCAAAGTGCCCAGCATTGTGTTTCTGCTGGCGTTTGGCATTGTGCTAGGGGCAGATGGGCTGGATGTGCTGCGCCCACAGGTCTTGGGCGATGGCTTAGAGGTGATTGTCTCCCTTTCGGTAGCGCTGATTTTGTTTGAGGGCGGCTTTAACCTAGAGCTGCGCAACATTAACCAGGTGTCGGGCAGTCTGCGGAATTTGGTCACCATTGGGACGTTGATTACGCTGCTGGGTGGCGGCATGGCGGCCCACTGGCTGGGTGAATTTCCTTGGGCGATCGCCTTTCTCTATGCGGCGCTGGTGGTTGTGACCGGGCCCACGGTGATTAGCCCGCTGCTAAAGCAGGTGAAAGTCGATACCCGCGTGGCGGCGCTGCTAGAAGGCGAGGGGGTGCTGATCGACCCGGTAGGCGCCATTCTCGCAGTGGTGGTGCTGGATGTGATTCTCAACGGCGACGCTGACCCGCTGCTGGTGATTAGCGGCCTACTGCTGCGGCTGGGCATTGGCGGCGGCATTGGCGCGGCAGGCGGGCTGGTGCTGAGCTATTTTCTCAAACGCAGTCGCTTTCTATCTGAAGATTTAAAAAACCTGGTCGTGCTGGCCGGTATCTGGAGCCTGTTTGCCCTGGCGCAGTGTATTCGCGATGAAGCAGGGCTGATGGCCGCGGTGGTGTCGGGGCTCGTGCTCCGGGCGTCCTCTATTCCAGAAGAGCGGCTGCTGCGTCGATTCAAAAGTCAGCTAACGATTTTGGCCGTGTCGGTGCTGTTTGTGCTGCTGGCGGCGGATTTGTCGATTGCTAGCCTGTTTGCGTTGGGGCGTGGGGCGGTGTTCACCGTGGCGGTGTTGATGTTTGTGGTGCGCCCGATCAATGTGGGCGTCTGCACCTATAACAGCGGTCTGAACTGGCGACAGAAACTGTTTCTCTGCTGGGTGGCCCCGCGCGGCATTGTGTCTGCGTCGGTGGCGTCGCTGTTTGCGATTTTGCTGACAGAGCGGGGCATTTCGGGGGGGGAGGCGATTAAGGCGCTGGTGTTTCTCACCATTCTCTCGACGGTGTTTTTGCAGGGGTTGACGGCGCGCTATGTGGCGCGGCTGTTGGGCATTACGTCCGAAGAGGCAACGGGTGCTGTGATTGTGGGCAGCAATCCCCTCAGTCGGCTGATGGCGCGGCTGCTGATGGAGCAGGGTGAGTCGGCGGCGCTGATTGATACAGACCTCAAGGCCTGTCGCGAGGCAGAGCTGCAGGGATTAACGGCGATCGCCAGTAGTGCGCTAGATGCCGCCGTGCTGGCGCGGGCCGGGTTGGGACAGGCGGGCTCGTTTTTGGCGATGACCAACAACGGCGAGGTGAATCTGGTGCTGGCTCAAAAGGCGGCGGAAGAGTTTCGCCCGCCTCGGGTACTGGTGACAGTGCCGAAGGATTCCGCTGGGGCGATTCCGGCAGAGTCGTCGGTGAACCAGGGCAGCGTGAAGGTGGCGTTTTTGCCGCTGGTGCCGCTCAAGGTGTGGAATCGCTACATTGGCGATCGCGATGTGCGGCTGGGTGAAACGAGTTTTCGCGGCGAGGTGCTGCCGCAGCAAACGGCCCACCTGAGGATTTTGATTGAGGACGGCAAGGTGCTGCCGCTGTTGATAGGGCGCGATCGCCGGGTGCAAATTGCGTCTACGGCGGATGAATGGAAGGGGGGCGATCGCCTGATTTATCTCTACCATTCACCCAAGACGAAGCTGATAAAGCGACTCGGCGGGGCAGGCACCCAGAGCGACTTAGTTCTAGAGCGCATCGCTGACGTAGAAAACCTGCCGACCGTGGAGGAAGAACTCTCGCCGCCGCCACCGCCACCGCCATCGGCTCCCCAACTCGCACCCAAACCCGAACCCAAGCCCGAACCCAAGCTCGAACGCAATGGAGTATCGCCAGACCCAACAGCCGAACCAGAGCCAGAGGCGATCGCCGATTAGTCCCCTAGTTCTCCTTCAGATGCATACTCAATTCAGCCACCCTGAGTTTGGGATCAGCAAGCTCGGGATCAGCTCCCCAACTGTCCCAACACGAGCCAAGATTAAACCGCTTGACCCACAGCCTGCCGCAAGCTACGCACCGTTGTGGTGACATGCTGTGCCACTTGGTCAATCTCGGCTGCGGTGGTAAAGCGCCCCAGTCCAAACCGAATCGAGGCATAGGCCTGCGGGGCAGATAGCCCGAGGGCCGTCAGCACATGGGAGGGCGCGGTAGTGGTGCTGCTGCAGGCCGACCCCGACGACACCGCCACCACTGGCTGAAGCCCCAACAACAGCGCCTGCCCATCCACACCGTCTACCCGCACATTGAGGTTGCCCGCGAGCCGATGGGTGGGGTGTCCGTTGAGATGGATGCCGTCTATAGCCTGAAGCGCCTGCCAAAGGCGATCGCGCAAGGTATCAATGCGCTGGTTTTCAGTCACCTGATGGGCGATCGCCAACTCTATCGCCTTGGCAAACCCCACAATCTGCGGCGGATAGAGCGTGCCCGAGCGCAGCCCCCGCTCCTGCCCACCCCCGTGCAACTGCGGTGCCAACTGCACCCGAGGCTGCTTGCGCCGCACATACAGCGAGCCAATCCCCTTAGGGCCATAGACTTTGTGCGCCGTCAGCGACAGCAAATCAATCTGCATCGCCTGCACATCCAGCGGCACCTTGCCAATCGCCTGAGCCGCATCGGTATGAAACAGCACGTTCCGTCGATGGCAGAGTGCCCCGATCGCCGCCAGCGGGTGCAGCACCCCAATTTCGTTGTTAGCCGCCATGACCGACACCAAAATCGTGTCAGGGCGAATCGCCGCTTCGAGCTGCTCTAGATCGATCCGACCATCAGCCTGCACGGGCAGATAAGTCACCTCAAACCCGAGAGACTCTAGGTAAGCACAGGGATCAAGCACCGCACGGTGCTCTGTCGCTAGGGTGATCAGGTGTCGGCCTTGGCTGAAGTAGGCTTCTGCCACTCCCTTAATCGCCAAATTGTTAGATTCTGTCGCACCGCTGGTAAAGATCATCTCTTCAGGCTCTGCATGGATCGCCGCTGCCAGGGTCTCCCGAGCCTGTGTCACGGCTGCTGCGGCTGCCCAGCCATAGGCATGACCGCTGCTAGCAGGATTGCCAAACTGCTCGCGAAAATAGGGCAGCATGGCTTCTAGCACCCGCTCATCTAGGGGCGTGGTGGCATGACAGTCGAGATAAATAGGGCGATGAAGCATGGTGGAAAGACAACCGAAGATAGAGTATTCCTCAGACAACCTGAATCAAGATAATTGCGTGGCGCTATTTTCCCCAGGGGTGAACCTGCCGACCGCGCTGCCCGCAACCGCGAGTGGACTCCACAACGCATCTAGAGCATTGCTTTTAATCTATCGCAAGCGCACCTGCCAGTGCGGGATGCCTTGTTTCCACCGGGGAGCACGAACAGGCCGTCAGGTGAACTAAGAGTGTTCCAAGAAAATAGTTATCCAGAGTTATCCAGTTGAGAGTCCTCCTTTCGATCGGAATGACACGCCATGTCAGGTTGAGCGACGCGAAGCCTCTCTGACGATGGGCTTTTACGCTGGATGCTTATTGTGTTGGAGCACTCTAACCGAACGTCCATAGACAGAACGTCCATGGACAGGAAAGCCCCCGAGTCACCGATCCGGCTGAGGAGGTAGAGCATCTGAAAGATCCCGCGCAATAATGGGAAGATACTCCGGCGGCATTCCCGCTCTCTTCATTCCCCAACGCCAGACCTTGACAGACCTCTCCCCCATCCAACAAGAAACACTGAACTTACTGGAATGGCCGCGCCTGTGTCAGCAGGTGGCAACCTTTGCCGCGACCAAGCTGGGGGCGATCGCCGCCCGGTCTTTGCTGCTGCCCACTTGCCCCACAGACAGTGCAGCACTGCTGGCTCAAACCACCGAAGCGTATCTGTTAGAGACCACCCTGCCTGGTGGGCTCACGTTTGACGGCATTCACGACATTGGGGATGCCGTGGAACGGGCGGGCCTGCAGGGGGTGCTGCGGGGAGAAGAGCTATTGGCGATCGCCACCACGTTAGCGGGCGTCCGTCAGCTTCGTCGCACCATCGACAATCAAGACCCGGTGCCGACCCTGCAGGCGCTCGTGTCGCCCCTGCGCACCTATCCCGACCTCGAGCAAGAGATTCACCGCTGCATCGACGAACGGGCACAAGTTGCAGACCGCGCCAGCGTTAAACTGGCGGGCATTCGAGAGCAGCTCAAACACCAGCGCGATCGCATCTATCAAATTCTGAATGGCATTATGCAGCGGCAGGCCAATGCCCTGCAAGAGTCGCTGATTACTCAGCGGGGCGATCGCTTTGTGCTGCCTGTCAAAGCCCCGCAAAAGGATGCCATCCCCGGCGTGGTGCACGATGCGTCTACCAGCGGCGCCACGCTGTATGTCGAACCCCATGCCATCGTCAGCCTGGGCAACCAAATGCGGCAGTTGCTGCGGCAAGAACAGGCCGAAGAAGAAGCGGTGCGTCGGGCGCTGTCAGAGCAGGTGGCGGCAGTGCAAGAAGATTTGGAAGAGCTATTGGCGATCGCCACCTTGATTGATCTCGCCACCGCTCGCGCCCGCTACTCCCTGTGGCTGGGGGCCAATCCACCCCGGTTTGTGCCCTTCGCCCCAGACAGCTCGAATGCCACGGCCCACCCTGCAACACCCACCTCAAAGACCAACTCAGAGCCTATTGTGCTGCGCCAATTGCGCCATCCCCTGCTGGTGTGGCAGCAGCAACATGAACAGGGCACAGCCGTGGTGCCCATCGATTTGGTGATCCAGCCGCATCTGCGGGTGGTGGCTATCACCGGCCCCAACACAGGCGGCAAAACCGTCACCCTCAAAACCTTGGGGCTAGCAGCCCTCATGGCTAAGGCAGGGCTCTTTGTCCCCGCCCGCGAGCCCGTGGAACTGCCGTGGTTTGAGCAGGTGCTCGCCGATATTGGAGATGAGCAGTCCTTGCAGCAAAGCCTCTCCACCTTTTCAGGCCATATTCGCCGCATTGGGCGAATTTTGGAGGCGCTGGCGGTTTCGGCAGCGGCGTCTTCCCCAGCCGTCACGCGGGACTCAACTGAGGCGTCAGAGTCTTCTACAGCGTTCGCAAAAGGGTTCACGTCCATCCCTCCTACCGATGTAGACAGTAGTGAACCGTCTGCCCTGATTGAGTCCTTAGCGTCTGAGGCCTCAGAGAAGGAAGAGACACAGACGCTCAACGTGGATCATCCCAATCGGGTTCCGGCGGCGTCCCCTGCCCTCTCTCCTGCGCTAGTGCTGCTGGATGAAGTGGGCGCAGGCACAGACCCCACCGAGGGGAGTGCGCTGGCGATCGCCCTGCTGCGCCATCTGGCAGACCACGCCCTGCTGACGGTCGCTACCACCCACTTTGGCGAGCTAAAGGCGCTGAAATATGACGACGCACGATTCGAAAACGCCTCCGTAGAGTTCGACGATGTGCAGTTGGCTCCGACCTATCGGCTGCTGTGGGGCATTCCGGGGCGTTCTAACGCGCTGACCATTGCCCAGCGGCTGGGGCTAGACGCGGCCATTGTGCAGGCGGCGCAGCAAACCCTGGGCGTGGGCGCCACACAAGATGTAAACCAGGTGATTGCGGGCCTAGAGCAGCAGCGCCGTCAACAAGAAGAAAAAAATGCGGCGGCGGCAGACCTCCTACGCCAAACAGAGCAGCTTCACCGCGAAATTGCCCGCCGCGCCGAGCTGCTGGCGCATAAGGAGCGCGAGCTAAAGCAGCAGCAAGAACTCGAAGTGCAGCGGGCGATCGCCCAAGCCAAGGGAGAAATCGCGGGGGTGATTCGCCGCTTGCAGCGCGGCAACACCTCAGCCCAAGAGGCCCAGCAGGCAACCGAATCGGTGGAGCAGATTGCCGCTCGCCGCCTGCCCTCCCAGCAACAGCCCCCCAAGCCTAAGCCGGGGTTTCGGCCTCAGGCGGGCGATCGCGTCCGCATTCCCCGCTTGGGGCAGACTGCCGAAGTCCTAACCCAGGCCGACGCCAACGGTGAGTTGATGGTGCGCTTCGGGATCATGAAAATGTCGGTCGCTCTGGCCGATGTGGAGTCATTGCAGGGCGAAAAAGCCGAGTTGCCGCCGAAAAGAGAGCCCGTCAAAGAAACCCGAAAGCCTGACCCGCAGCCTGTAATTGCCCCCCCTGCGCCCCCCACGGTGCCCACTGTGCGCACTAGCCGCAATACGGTGGATCTGCGCGGTAGCCGCGTCGCTGATGCCGAGATTGTGCTGGATCGGGCGATCGCCAGTGCAGATATGGGGCCACTGTGGATCATCCACGGCCATGGCACGGGCAAACTACGCCAGGGCGTCCATGAATTTCTCAAGCAGCATCCTCAAATTGAGCGGTTTGAACCGGCGGAAAAAGCTGACGGCGGCACGGGTGTCACCGTTGCCTATGTTCTGTAAGTCATGAGTGAGATTTAGATAGGTGGGGGCGATCGCCCCCAGACGAGCACCATCGCCCCCAAGACGGGGCTAGCACGGCTATAGTTCACTACTTCACCACGACATAACGAGTCAGCACCCGCATGATTTCGTTGATGCGCCCAGTGGGCAGGGGCTTGCTCCATTCAGGCACTTCGGCAAAGCCAAGGCGGTAGAGTTCGTGGACGATGCGCTCTACACCGTGGACGCTGCCAATCACCAAGATGCGAATCACTTCCTGTCCCGGCTTGACGGCAGGTTCGATGGTGACGTGGAATGCGGGATCAGCCAGGGCTGAAGGGATAAATGCGCGCGGCATGACGAGTACCTCTGAAATGCGTGAACCATTAGGAATAGAAATAACTATAGTCATCCACTAGGTATTCGTCAACTATTAGGCATTCGTTTACTAAGTCCTGAACCTCTGACACCATGAAGCTCATGGGTAAAGCAGGTCAGGTGCTCAAGCACGTTTTAGAGAAGTACAACGTCAGCCAATACAGCCTCGCCAAGACACTGGGCGTAGAGCGTACCAACGTCTATCGGTGGGTTCACGAGATGCGAGATCCAACAGCTGAGACGTTGTTAGATATCGTTAAAGCGCTAAAATCCCTAAGTCACGCGGCTGCTGAAGAGTTTGTACAGCTTTATTTAGGCGAAGTGCTGAAGAGTGATGATTAGACTAGTAGTAGTGCTGAACCTTAGGTTTTTAGTTGGCCTAGTTGCTTGCGTGCAGTTGAGAATACAATACAAATGAACTAAGAAGGATCGAAGGTGCTCCATCGGCAACAAGCATTATTAGCCATACTCCAGCAAGTGGGGGGGGAAGCCTCCACTCTGCAAATCATGAAGTGGGCTTTTTTGCTTGGTCAAGAGACTCCTTCCCATGGGGGCAAGACCTTTTACCAATTTATTCCTTACCGATACGGTCCTTTTTCCTTTACGCTCAATCGAGAAACTGATGCCTTAGTGCGCAATGGGCTTGTAGAAAAGACAGGTCAAAGTAGCTGGCACTTAACATCCTATGGACATGGGCAGCAGAATAATCTACCAAAGTCGATTATTCAAGATGTTACAAGTATTACTCAGCAGTACGGCCAACTGTCTGGGGCAGCCTTAATTGACGCAGTTTATGCAAAATACCCCTGGTTTACCGTCAATAGCGACTTGCCTGGTAGACGAAACATAGAGCGTCCTACAGCTGATTTAGCCATCTACACCGCTGGCTATGAGGGCAAAACTGTTGATGAGTTTTTGAATCTACTGATGCGGTCAGGCATTCGCCGATTTATTGATGTTCGCCGTAACCCAGTTTCTCGCCGCTACGGCTTTCACAAAAGTACTCTACAGAAGATTTGTAGTTCCCTCGACATTGATTATCAGCATTTTCCTGGATTGGGAATTTCCAGCGCTGCTAGGACGGATTTACACTCAACCGAAAGCTACACATCACTTTTTGAGAACTATCGTGAAGACTTGCCCAATCGAGGTGAAGATCTAGAAGCTGTTCAATTGCTTCTGCAATCAAAACCCAGTGTTTTGGTCTGCATGGAAGCAAACCCACAATATTGCCACCGTAATGTTTTAGCCTATCACCTCACTGGCGTGCTGAATTTACCCATTCAGCATCTCGGGTATGAGTCATGAACGCTCATTCAGCGAAAACTAAAGTTCTCATCACTGTGATGACTTATCCTCATCCATCACAGGGATATCAAGAATTGGTTTGTACTGCTGGCATTACTGAAAATTATGAACGGGTGAGGCTTTACCCAATTGATTATCGCTATAGACCTAGAAATCAGCAGTTTCGTAAGTACCAGTGGGTAGAAGTAAATTTATTGCCACGAGGTCAGGGAAATGATCGGCGAAAGGAAAGTAGAAAGCCTGATTTAGATTCTCTCCGTGTGCTGGGCGAACCCTTGTCGACCAAGAACGGATGGCGAGATCGGCGTCAAATTATCGACCGAATGCCTCTTAGCACAGTGAAGCAGCTCAAGGAACTGCATGATTTAGATCTTACTTCTCTTGGAATTGTTCGACCTACTAGAGTTCTAGATCTCAAAATTGAGCCTGCTGAGCCAGACTGGAAACCCGAATGGCAGTCACTCTTTGACCAACTAACACTCTTTGGTCCAGTGCAGAAGCCACTCCGAAAAATACCTTATAAATTCAGTTATGTGTTTGAGTGCGAAGACAGCCACAAACCTCATAATGCTATGATTGAAGACTGGGAACTGGGGGTACTTTGGTTGAATGAAGTAGCTCGTCTAGGCAATGAAGAACAGGCTGCTCAGAATGTTCGCCGTAAATTTTTTGACGAGATCTGTAGTCACAAAAAAGACACGTTGTGTTTTATGGGCACGGTGTTCCCATAAAACACTTGGGTTGTACTTGGTCTGTTTTGGCCACCCAAGTTATTGGAGCCAGAGGTGATCCAGGGAACCCTCTTTTGAAGCTAGAGATATTGGATACATTCTGATGCCCTCCCAAGCCACCATTCAGAAAATCGCCGATTTTCATTCTGAGACACTTCGTGAACGCATCGCCGATCGCTTCAACCCAGAGGAAATTATTCTCTTTGGCAGCTATGCCCGTGGCGAAGCCCACCCCCACAGCGACCTAACCCTCCTCATCGTCACAAAAACCCGCGCCCCGCTGGGCCAGCGCAGTGCGCCCATCATCAAAATGCTAGCCCAAGACTACGCCGAACCCATTGATGTTGTCGTTCGCTCAGCCCAGACAATCAAAGAGTGGCAACAGGTGCCCGGCAGCTTTGCCCACCAGGTGCTCACCGAAGGCATTGTGCTCTATAACCGCCAAAAGCAACCAGCCTGAGAGAGATCCTTCGCTAGGGCTACACTAAAGAGAGTAGTGCGCCCAAACCCCATGACCGCAGGTAACCCCATGGCTTCAACCAACGTTGTGCTCGACGCCGTAATACAAGAGATTGAGCAAACGCCTCCCGAGTACCTGCCCAACCTGTTGCAAATTGTGCGGCTCTTTCGCGAAAGCGTCACCCTCAAAAGCGCCGAAGAAAGCTTTCGCCAGGGCTGGCACGAAGCCATGACCGGCCAAACCATTCCCCTCTCCGATCTGTGGGACGGCATTGATGCCGAGTGAGTCTCCACTCATTGCGCTTGAGGTTTCGTCAGACTTCAAGCGCAACCTCCGCGCCTTGGCCAAGCGCTATCGCCACATTCGCTCAGACCTAGAGCCTCTGCTAGCTCAACTACAGGCTGGAGATTGCCCCGGCGACTAAATCTCGGGCATTGCTTAAGGTACGGCTTAGAAACACCGATGCCCAACGGGGTAAAAGCGGCGGCTACCGGGTCATCTACTACCTCAAGACCAAAGTCAAGATAATTCTGGTAACTATCTACTCTAAGTCTGATCAAGGCGACATTTCAGATAGAACCATTTGCCAAATTATTGAAAGTCATCAGGCTGACTAAATAGAGTAGACATTACCCGTTATCAAATTTAAGCTGCTCTAGTTAGCCCAATCTTCCTTGAAATCAGGCAAGTTCAGCAGGTTGCATTGGGCGATCGCCCCTAAGCAGTCATCATCGCCCCCAAGCGCAGGCTGGCACGGCTATAGTTCACTACTTCACCACGACATAACGAGTCAGCACCCGCATAATTTCGTTGATGCGCCCGGTGGGCTGGGGCTTGCTCCATTCGGGCACTTCGGCAAAGCCGAGGCGGTAGAGTTCATGGACGATGCGCTCTACACCGTGGACGCTGCCAATCACTAAGATGCGAATCACTTCCTGTCCCGGCTTGGCAGCAGGCTCGATGGTGACGTGCAGTGCGGGATCAGCCAGGACTGAAGGGATGAACGCTTGCGGCATGGAAGGCTCCTTCGATGTAATCGCTTAAGATGACAAGCGCATCATACAGCACCTATCCAGAGAATGTCATCTTATGCGATTACATTTACGATCCCATGTTCCTTTGGGACGATGGGGACATGGGAAGAGCAGGGAAAGCGCTACGGGAAGTCCTTACGCAGTACGACATTAGCCAAAACAGCCTTGCCGTGAAGATGGGTTTGAAGCGATCGGCTGTCTATAAATGGTTCCACGAAGAACGCGACCCAACGGCGGAAACGGTGGCAGATATTGTAGAAGCTCTAAAAGACTTAAACGGCGAGGCCGCCGAAACCTTCGTTTATCTCTATCTTGGCAATATTCTCAAAAACCAAGACCCCGATCAACCGTAGTAGCCGTAGGCTGGATTAGCCAAGCGTAATCCATGCTGTGTAAGAATTTGATGCGTTACGCTATTGCCAACACATTCTACGAACTTCATCCACCGGGATTTGTAAATTGAATTTTGTAACATATTAGTTTTCTGTCCAGATGGGTACTTTTGAACAACGACGTATTCAACGTCAGTTCGGGTTAAGAGGCTTTTGGGGCATCGCGCGACGCGCGATGCCCCAAAAGCCTTAATGTGCCGTGCGCGACGCGCACGGCACATTAAGGCTTTGAGCTTATCCCGAACTCAGGTTATTCAAGCTGAGCAAGATGCTCGGCGATCACAAGAAGAATACTATAAGAAATTAAGCGAGGTTCTTATCAGCACAAATAGAGAAGATTACATTATCAGTAGAGAAGATTACAAGCGAGGAAATAAGCGAGAAAGTGAGTACAAAAAAAGCATGCACTCGCTCTTTTCAACGTGTATCAGAATCAATGTGCTAAATGTCTCAAGTCAGACAATGGTTATGAGTTAGATCATTTTTTTTGAGCAAGAATGAAGGCGGTAATTTCGCTCTGAGGCACAAAGATGGTTACTTGGTAAATAATGCTATCCTACTCTGCAAAAGCTGTAATCGCTCAAAGGGTGATCGCTCATACAATACATTTTTCAGCAACGAAGAGATACTATCTCTATTCATCAAGAATAGGGAAATGACCTTGCTCCTGAATCAGAGCCAATCCTCAGAACACCTTCAACAATTAGAAATACAAGGAGTACTACCAGGAGAAATTCGCCCAGAAACCACGATAGACGAGGATAAGGGCAGGGATGTTACGACATTCCAGGTTTCTTCATATGATCCCACACATTTGTCTGCCCAGCTTGCTTCACCTGAACCCGCACAATTGATTATTTATAACGATTTAGGCCAAAACTATAATACTGAAAATCTGTCGGATAAATCAAAGTCATCAGATCATAAGATATCGCAAGTCATAGCCTCGCAATACGGCTTTCGTACAAATTTTTGGTCAGACAAAATTATCAAGAAGAAGTGGGCTGAGTTCATACAAATTGGGCCTGAGTATGCCATGCCAATCAAGTGCACAGCCTGCTCATCACCTTTTCTAGACAGTCCTGGATCGGTTTATGCTGGTCTTTATGCAAAGGATAAGTTCGACAATCTAGCTCATTTTCAAATGTATAACCTCTTTATTTTGTCGATACAACAAGCGTTGTTCCAGACGGGTGAAGTTGATTTAGATTGGTTTTGCTTAGAAGAAGAGGGTGAAGGCACAGATCGTTTCAATCGTTGGAACCGCACTATACTAAAGTTTCCTCAAAAGTTATCGATTGAGGAGTGTTTTGCACAGGTTGACCTGCCTACTGCGGTTCATTGGGTCAACGACCTGCACTTCTATGCATGGGCTTTTGAGCGCCGTGAAGGAGTCTTTGAAGTACAAGCAGATTGTTTAGAAGGCTACCTTACAATGTTCACGGTTGACGACTAAAAATCCTTAGTAGGTAAGTAGGGTGGGCAGTGCCCACCATTAAAATTAAGCTGCCCCAGTAAGTAGAGTGGGCAATGCACACTATCAAATTTAAGATTCCCCAGTTAGCCCAATCTTCCGTAAAACTAGGCAAGTTCAGCAGGTTGCATTAGGGCGATCGCCCACTTCTCCACGGATAGGCAACGTCCACCCTACCGGAGCTGCGACCGCTAACCACTAGAGAAAAGTATTTTCCGTTAGTGTTAACACCGACATGCATCACCTGGGCCAAAACTGGCTTCCCTAGTATCTGGCGTACGACAAACCATCTCTGTCCCTGTAGGATAGGGGTGTTTGAAAGGCTTACCCTGTAGGGCGCTGCGCTGACTCGCGTAGGAACCCTTACACCCATAGGACTCAATCTTGGGAATCTTAGTGCTATGCACTCAGCCTAATACCATGTCAGTTTTCCTATCGGTTATCATTCCCACCTATCAGCGCGAGGCGGTGCTGCGGCAGACTTTGGCGAGTTTGCTAGAGCAAGACTATCCCCACTTAGAAGTGCTGGTGGTCGATCAAACCCCACAGCACGAGGTTGAAACCGAAGCCTATCTGCAAAAGTGTCACGAGGCGGGCGACATTCGCTGGTTTCGGGTGGAGTGGGCCAATCTGCCCGCTGCGCGCAACTATGGCATTCGTCGAGCCTGTGGCGAAGTCGTGGTCTTTATTGATGATGATGTGGTGCTGCCGTCGGGGTTTTTGTGGGCGCATGCCCGCAACTACCAGCACCCCGAAACAGCAGCCGTTGCAGGGCGCGTGCTGGATGCCGCTGCCGATGCACCGCTGCCACAGCCGCCCATTCACCTGTTGCCCCCCCAAGCCATGGATCCGGGGGTGGCCTGGTATTATTTGGACTTTGCCCGCACCATTCAGCCCCAGGCGGTGATTACCACGCGGGGCTGCAATATGTCGTTTCGGCGATCGCTCTTTACCCACCATCAGCTCTGGTTCGACGAGCGGTTCACCGGCCACGCCATCCGCGAAGAGTCAGACTTGTGCCTGCGACTGCGGCGCACCGGGCTGCAAATTTGGTATGACCCCGAGGCGCGGCTGTGGCACCGGGGCGAGGCCACGGGCGGCTGCCATACCCTGGCCGTGCGATCGCCCCAATACCAGATCAGCTTTTACCAACACCATGTGTGGATGGCGTTAAAGAACCTGACGCCCACGCAGCAGCTGCGGTTTGCCCTCCGGCTGTTTGATTGCCATGTGCTGGGCCATGCCCCATGCTGCAAAAGCGGGCATCCCCTCACAGTGCTGGCCCGAGCGGGCTTTTATCTGCTGGGGTCACTGCGGGCGCTGGCGCTAGCGCTTCAATCGAGCTGGGATGATGGGCAGCAATATAGCCGCCAAGACAGCCGCCAGAATGCGAATTCTCGTCATTAGCCACACTTACATTGTTGGCCTCAACTGCGACAAGCTGCGGCAAATGGCAGCGCTATTGCCCGACGGGCGTGTGGTGGCTGGGGTGCCCCGCCGATGGCGACCCGGCGGGGTGCAAGCCCAAGCCATTCAGAGTACCCCGCTTGACGAGGGTCAGTTTCAGCGGGTGCCCCTGGGCCATATCAGCCAGAACCACCAGGGGTTACTGTGCTTTGGCAAAGGGCTGATACCGCTGCTGCGGCAATTGCGTCCCCACATCATTCAGGTAGAGCAGGGCACGCGATCGCTCGCCCTAGCCCAACTGATCCTGCTGAATCGGCTGCTGGGGCTACAGGCCAAGCTCGTCTGCTTCACCTGGTGGAACCTGCCCTACCAACTCAGGCCCCCCGCCCAATGGCTCGAAGCCTTTAACCTGCGCCACTGTCACGGGGCGATCGCCGGAAATCAGGCTGGAGCCTCAATTTTGCAAACCCACGGCTTCACCGGGCACCTGACCGTGCTGCCGCAATTGGGCGTAGACGAGCATCGCTTTCGGCCCCAGCCCCAGCCGCAGTTAGCCGCCAGCTTAGGGATTTTGCCCGACACATTCGTCGTGGGCTATGTAGGCCGATTTGTCCCCGAAAAAGGGCTGCTGACGCTGGTGCAAGCGCTGGCCCAGTGTCCTGACCTGCCCTGGCGGTTGCTGCTGCTAGGGCGCGGCCCGTTTCGCGCTCAGGTAGACCAAGAGGCGATCGCCCATCACATCCAGCATCGGCTCATCTGGATCGACAGCGTGCCCCACGCCGACGTACCCCGCTACCTAAACCTGATGCAGGCACTAGTGCTGCCGTCCGAAACTGCCAAAGATGCCAAAACCCTAACCGCCACGGGCTGGCAAGAGCAGTTCGGACATGTGCTGATCGAAGCCATGGCCTGTGGCATCCCTGTCATTGGCTCCGACTCTGGCGAAATTCCCCACGTGATTGGCGACGCAGGGCTAATATTCCCCGAGGGGAGCGTCGTAGAGTTGAGCGATCGCCTGCAACAGCTCATGCAGTCCCCAACGCTTGCCCACACCCTAGCCCAGCAGGGCCGCCACCGCGTTCTTCAGCACTATACCCAGCGCGCCCTAGCCCAGCAGCAACTAGCCTTCTATACCCACCTTATGACGCCCTAGATACTGTGTGGGTCTTAGGCCGTCAAGGGCGATCGCCTCCGCGACTGCAACCCATAGGCTACGCTGGAATAAAGCTTGCACCCACCAAAATTCTGCCCCCTATGCCCATTGCCCCTCTGAGTTGGACTGAACTTGAAAACCTGACGACTACGCCGGTTGATCAGGTCAACGGCCCCACCAACGCCCAAGCTCGACTGCGCCTATTTGGGCAGCCCGAGTCCGCAGTTCGAGTCACGCTCTATCGCGATAACCATGCCTGGTGCCCCTACTGTCAAAAAGTGTGGTTATGGCTTGAGGAAAAACAGATTCCCTACCGCATCGAAAAAGTGACGATGTTTTGCTATGGGGAAAAGGAGCGCTGGTACACGCGCAAAGTGCCCTCGGGCATGTTGCCCGCGCTAGAGCTAGACGGGCGCATGATTACTGAAAGCGATGACATTTTGCAGGCCCTAGAGAGCGCCTTTGGCAGTCTAGGACAGGGAATGACCGACCCGGCGGTGCTGCCACTGCGACAGCTTGAGCGCTTGCTGTTTCGCGCCTGGTGCGGCTGGCTGTGCTATCCCACCACCTCTGCCCGAGAGGATCAACGCAATCGCACCCAATTTGTGGCGGTAGCTGAGCAGGTGGAGCAGGCGCTGGCAAGCACCCCGAGCCCTTATTTCTTGGCTGAGTTTGGCACCGCCGATGTGATCTTTACGCCCTATGTAGAGCGCATGAACGCCAGCCTTTACTATTACAAAGGCTATTCTCTGCGAGATGAGAACCCTCATCTCGCCGCTTGGTTTAACGGCATGGAGAGCCGAGTCACCTATCGGGGCACCCAGAGCGATTTTCATACCCATGCTCACGACCTGCCGCCGCAGATGGGTGGCTGTTGGGCGAATGGCGAGCCGCAAACGCAGCAGAATCAGGCGAGAGTCGACCAAGGGCCGTGGTTTGGGCTACCCGATGTAGCCTATCCCGAGCCAGAAACCTCGCGGCAGGAAGCGCTCTATCGCGTGCTCAAGCACCGCGCTAATATTATTCGCGTCAATCCCGCAGACGATGCGCTGATTGACGAAGCGTTGCGGTGTGCGCTGTCGTTCATGATGACGGGGGAGGCAAGTATGCCGCCTGCAGGTGCAGATGTAGCGCTGCGTTATTTGCGCGATCGCATTAATGTCCCGCGTGACATGTCCATTTATGCCGCCAAGCGCCTACGAGAAGCCCTAGAGGCCACAGCGGCTCTGGTGGGCGACGGCCAAGGCACCCCCATTCCCCAAAGGCATCGGCGGGATCAAGATCCGGCTCTCTTTGCGACAAGCTATACCCGATCTGCCTGAGCAAGATAGAACTTGGGTCTCAAGAATCATGTGGCGTGAGTCAAACTCATACCGCATGATTCTTGACGGAAGAGTGTTTGGAGTGGCCGCCATCCCATCTACATCCGTGACATGAGTTTCATCTTGGTTAGCTTTTCGGTGTCTAGCCCCTCTAGCTCATCCACTTGAAGCCAGCCTTCTTTGATCAGTCGGGCAAAGACAAAAATCAGCACCGAGTACCGATAGTCATATTTGCCGTCAATCTCGTGCCGCTGGGTGCTGAGAAAGTCGTGCAATTGCCACAGATCGTCGAGTTGAGCGATCGCCCCTGCGCGCTGCTGCACCTGTTGCAGCAATGCCTCAATTTCTCGCTCATAGGCCATATCAAATGCTTTTCGGGCGATCGCCTGTTCTGACTGCGACCACGTTACATCACTCACTGACATCATTACCGTATATCTACCGTCAACAACAAATTAAACTCAAAAAAACTAACCTTGTTCAGAACTAACGCCATAAATGCGCCATTCTGAGAAATTCACTGCCATTTAGCTTAAGGCACGTTGCATTCTGATGTGTGGTCTCAGCCCTGCAACCCGCGCCTAAAACTATGAATCCCGAACTTAACCCTAAACTAAATTTCGTGAATGTTTATGAAAATCATTTACATTTTTTTATATTTTTATCTCATATTCTCAGCAATGCCACAACCGCAAGGCAGAGATTTATCTACCTATTTCAGGCTGCATCCCTTGCAGGGCGAGCCTTCCACCGTTAAATCCCAAATTTAAATGAAATCCCAAATTTAAATGGACAAATCTTGGCCTTTGGCCTTATCAAAACCTTCAGTCAAGATCTGGGGCCAGAGGCCAGTCGGGTCAACAGCATTTTGCCGGGTTATACCTATACCGACCGCATTGAGGAGTTGTTAGCGGCGCGCATGACCAAAACCGACGAAACCAAGGAAGCGGCGATCGCCAGCATCACCAGCAGCATTTCCCTGGGGCGCATGGGCATGCCCGAGGAGTTTGCCCATATGGCGGTGTTTCTCTGCTCCCCGGCGGCATCCTTCATAAACGGCGTTATGCTGCAGGTAGATGGTGGGCTTTGCCAAAGCATGTATTAGGTTTGGTGAGGAGGTACACCCGTCCGGCACTATTGGATTTACCCGAATCGTGTTTGCCTGAGTAGGATTTGCTGTCATTTCGTTATCCCGATCCCGATGACTCACCCTAATCAAGCCTCTAAGGCGTCAATATTTTTGCGGTTTTTGCAAGCGTGGGGGAGCGATCGCGGTCTGGCATTGCTGGGGTTGCTGGTGGGTGTGCTGTTGCCGCTCCAAGTCTTTGCGGTGTTGGCGTTGCTAGTGTGGGGGCGCGTGGGCGGCCTGGGATGGGATGTGCCGCTGATGTGGATGATTCACCGCTCAGAAACTGCAGCGCTTGATCGAGCCGCGGCAGTTTTGACAGATCTGGGTTCAATCTGGACGGTTATCCCGATATCCGTGGCGATCGCCCTGGTTCTTTATCAAACGAAACGATGGCGATCGCTGCTTTATCTCACCAGTGCATTACTCGGATGCGTGATCATCAATCGCTTAGGCAAAGGGCTGTGGCACCGTGCCCGTCCTGATCTGTGGCCCTCGTTTTATCCGCATCCGCAAGACTTTTCGTTTCCTAGCGGTCATGCCATGACCAGCATGGCGCTAGCAGCGACGCTGGGGGTGCTGCTGTGGCAAAGCCGCTGGCGGGGGCTAGCGCTGATTCTAGGGGGGCTCTATGTTCTCACTATTGGCTGGACGCGGCTCTACCTGGGCGTGCACTACCCCAGCGACATTGCCGCCGGGTGGATGGTGGCGATCGCTTGGTGCCTGGGTCTGCAGCAGCTAATCCAACCCAGCATTCCACCCGCCCCTACTCCTCAGACTTTAGAAGAGGAATTAGAAGAAAAACCATAGGAAACTGACTGCCGAGCATCCCACCGGCTTACCAGCAGAATGATCCCCGGCAGCGATAGGTTTAGCACCAAGAGACGCACGAGATGCGCTGCTGTCACTATTTCTACCGACTGCTGCAACGACAGGGCAATCCAAATCATTTCAGGAGAGCCGCCGGGAGCCGCGACCAGCAAACAGGTGAGCCAGCTCCAGGTCGTTAGCTGGTGCAACAGCGCCGCCACCGCCAGACCCAACCCCAGCGTCAACCCCACCGGCAGCACCGCACGGGCAACCACGACAGCCTTGAGGCGAGGGTTTACGGCCCAATATTCCCCAATGGTGATGCCGAGTAAGAGCTGTCCCAAAACGCTGAGACTTTGAGGCAGAGCAAAGGGGGCCTCTGACACACCCATTCCTACTAGCTGGGTCGCGGCCATGCCCACCACAATCGGGCAGAAAAACGTGGCTACAGGAATCCGGAGCCGAGATCCTAGGTTGGCAGCGGCGATCGCCCCTCCCAGCACCACCAACACCTGAACCCAATAGCGCGGCAGGCGCAGCAGGGGATCATCCATCAGGTGGTATAGCACTACCCCCACATCGGTGACGTTGGACACATGGACCATCAGCGGCATTAACCCCACAATGGCCGTAAAGCGCAGTAGCTGCACCAGCGTCACTTGGGCGGAGTTTTTGCTAAAGTCTGCGGCAATGCTAGCCATGATGCCAATATTGCCGGGCGTGGTGGCCAGCGTGCCGGTTAACCAGTCGGTTGATTCTAACCAGGCATAGACTCGGGCGATCGCCAAGCTGCCCAGCAACAGCAGCAGCACGGCTCCTAAAAACAGCGGCAGTTGGCCTGAGGTTGCGGCCAGAGTGTCTGCATGGATAGAGCTACCGATCGTCAAGCCAATTAATAGCTGCCCTGCTTTTCGCAAATGGCGATTGGGCGCTATGGCTGATCCCAGCCCCGACGGCTGTGTAGCCATTAGGCGCAGGCTCCAGAGGGCGATCGCCCCAGCCCCAATGCCACCCAAAATCCACGCGCCACCTCCTAGCCCTAACCTCACCAAACCACACCCCAGCGCCAGTGCTAGGCCCAATGCCAGCAAAACCCGCGCACTAGACTGCAGAATCGAGCCAAGACCTTGATGGGTGGAGGGTAAGGCGGGCAACAAAGTCAACGGGAGAGCCCCTCTGGATGGATGGCTACTCTTTGCGATGCCGCGTCAGCCAATAAACCACTCAAGGCAAGTTGGCCGCTTGGTCAGTTTGCTGGGGGGTGTAGACCACCGTCTCGGGAATGCCAGGTCTCCCCATCGGTTCAGCAGGCCGATTGTTGTGAATTACTATCACCCCACCCGCATTGCCTGCCCGCAGTTCAATTTCTTGCTCAGCGGCCCAAGACCGTTGCGTGCCTTCTTGCAGCATGCCTTCAAAGTCAGTTCTGCCATCCACCCTAACGCGCACCCAAGATTCAGACGTAATCATGACTTCTACTTCCACGGGGCGCTGCGGCGTGGCCGGAGTGGCCTCTGCCACCGGAGATTCGACCAGTGCTGGTGGGGGGCTAGCCACGCTTGGAAGGGTCGTCTCCGCATCGGTAACAGGTACCGGAGAATTAGAGGGATTGCGATTAATTAAAAATGATAGGCCAATCACTGCTGCCGTAATAATGGCGGCATACCCCATCCACAAATGAAAATGGCCCAGTTGAGCCGCTGGCGTTTCTTTCCAGGAGGAGACCACCGCCTGTCGTCCTGCATCCACAGGAAACGACTGGGCTACTTCTTCGCCACTTAGCCCTAGGGCGTCTGCATAGCGTTTGATGAAGCCCCGGACGTAGACCGGCTCTGGCAAGATGCGCATGTTGCCTGCTTCGATGGCGTTTAGTAGGCGCGATTGAATCAGGGTTTTGGCAGAAATATGATCGATCGTGAGACCTGCATCTTGACGAACCTGCATGAGGTAGTCGCCAATCTGCTGTAGTCGCTCCTGCTGTAGCTGCTCCAGTTGGGAGATCCCCTTGCTCATTGCATCTGTCACCTGGTGTCAAACTCCTGTCGTGGTCTGGTGTTGGGGGGTGGTAGTGGGGAATGTGAGGGGCGATCGCCCCCTAGCGATGCATGCCTGCACTGCCATTTATTCCCTCATGCTCATAGTAGTAGCTTTACGCAGAGAAATTTAGCGCGATTTTATAGACTTCTTGCTGAAATTCTTTGCATCCTCAGGGTTATTACGTTAGCCAACTTTACTCAATCTGGTTTGGCCTCTGCAAAAATCCTACCGCTTGTGTTTGCAAAACATCAAGCTCTGGATCTGTAAGTGGGCGATGCTGCCCCAGAGCCAGGTTGCCCAAGTGGATAGGGCCAATGGCTATGCGATGTAGCGATTGAACCGGGTAGCCCAGCTGCTCTGCAACGCGGCGAATCTGACGATTTCGGCCTTCGCGGAGGTCAATGGCGAGCAAGGTCGCGGTCGCGGTTTGGCGGAGAACCTGCACCTCGGCGGGTTGCGTGAGGCCCTCTTCTAGCATGACCCCGGTGCGCCACTGCCGCAGCACCGCCTCAGGAGGGCGTCCCTCTACCCAAACGCGATAGTGTTTAGGAATTTGATGGGAGGGATGCGTTAGCGCAAAGGTTAGATTGCCATCATTAGTGAGCAGCAGCGCCCCGGTCGAGTCGGTATCTAGCCGACCCACAGGATGCAGACCTGTGCCGTCCTGAAGCGCAGGCGGCAAGAGGTCGAGCACCGTACGGCGACCCTGGGGATCAGCACAAGTGGAGATCACCCCACGAGGCTTATGCAGCAGCAAATACAGCAGCTTGGGACGCTGGATGGGTTGAATGGGTTGCCCATCTACGGCAATGCGATCGCCCGCGGGATCTGCCTTTTGACCCAGGTGGGCGATCGCCCCATTCACCTCAACCCGCCCATCCAGAATCATCTGCTCTGCCCGGCGGCGAGAGGCAATGCCCCACTGCGCCAAGATTTTCTGCACGCGTTCATCCATGGTGGTTATGTCAGGTCATTACGCTAGCAGCTTGCCCTTCACGCCCAATCACACCTCTAAACATTGCGCGGTTGCTGCAGCGGCAACCGCAGCCGCAGCCAAGCCCCGCCAGTCTCAGGATGGTTGCTAGCCTGCACCGAGCCTTGATGGGCGTCAATGATTTGATGCACAATCGCCAGCCCCAGCCCAGTACTGCTGCTGGTGTGCTGGCTAGCTGCCGTGGAATGGGAGGCCACACTAGCTGCCGTGCTAGTAGGCACGCTAGCAGCCAATCCCTGCGCTAGGTCTTGAGAGCTGGTTTGAGATTTGGCTCTGACCAGATCTGGAGCGTCTGACGCGTCTGATTCTGATAAAGAGGTCTGGGCAGATGGCAGGGGAGCCGGCTTAGGTGGGCGATCGCCCCGTCCGTCGCGCGGGGCGTCACCCCCTTGGCCCGATTGAGGCGCTAGGCGTGATCGGGATGGATCAGCGCGATAAAACCGCTCAAACACGTGGGGCAACGCAGCTTCTGGAAACCCAGGCCCAGCGTCCACAACTTCAATCTCTGCCATAGACTCCTCAGCAGACGCGGCATCTGCCGCTTCGACAGTCACTCGTACCCTTACCTCGCCCCATGGCGGGCTGAATTTGATACTGTTGTCAAATAAATTCAGAAACACTTGGTGCAGCCGCGCTTCATCTCCTTCTATCAGCAACTCTGGTGTGCCTTGATAGATCAGCTGAATTTGCTTCTTCCGAGCCAGCGGCTCTAGCCCAATCCAAGCGCGATTGATTAAGTCAGGAAGCTGAATGGGCTGAATGTGCAAACAGTTTGCGGCTTCTTGATCTAACTGCGCCAAATCCAGCAAATCTTGCACTAGATTGCTTAGCCGCACCGTTTCGTTAATTAGGCGGTCGAGCCAGCCCTTCAGGGGCACATCTACTCGACTAGAGACTGTTTCTGCCACTAGGCGAATGGAGGTGAGGGGCGTCTTTAGCTCATGGGCCACATCCGAAGCCCAGCGATCGCGCTGCTGCTTGAGTAGCACCGGTTCATCTCGGTCTTCTAAAAAGATGCCGATGTGGTTCTGCAGCAGCGGCAATCCATAGCCCCGGAGCGCCCGCGGCTGCTGACGCGAAATTTGCGAGGGGTCTGGGCTAACGGGGTAGAAGAACCAGTCACACTGACAGAACCCCTGCTTCGACCGGGTTTGATCCATCAAATGATCCAATTCGTAGGAGCGGACGAGTTCTAGCACCAGACGGGTTTTGGGCTCTGGCAGGTGCGCAATGTCTAGGAGCGATCGCGCCTGCTCATTGCACCACATTAGCCGATTTTCATCGTCTACTTCTACAAACCCCAGGGGTGCCGACATCAGCACTCGGCGATAGGTCTCGAGCTGCTGCTCTAGCTCTTGCTGAATTCGCTGTTGCTGCGCAACCGCCAGCGCCAGCTGGCTACTGACCCCAAACGGAGAGGTTCCATCCGCTGTGCGATGCAGTTCCTTTAGCATCCGCTTTAGCTTGCCATCTAGACGAATGCGCTGATGCATCAACAGCACAATCCCCACCGACAGGCCAATCAGAAATCCCAGAATGAGCAAGGCACACAACGCTCCACGCTAAATCTGCAGGGGTATGAATTGATTCTGCGCATATCATCAGCAAGGCCCCTGTCTTAGTTAAACCGGCTCCATAAACCAAAAAGCGGTAGGGTTGCCGTTTGCATTGCACACAGCCACTCTACCGCTTAAGCATGTCCCGACATCTGATCAATCGGGGCTAAGTTCACCAGATTATGCCGGGGAAAGTTGCACAATCAGCGATCGCTTATCTAACGACTGCACCTTACCCGCTTCTCCGAGGTCTGCCACGATGCGGTCGAGCAACTCAGCCGCGCGATCGCGGTGCTGGTGCTCACGACCCCGCAGGCGGATCTGGAACTTCACAGAATCACCGTCACTCAGCCATTTCACTGCCCGACTAATGCGGATGTTGTAGTCTGACTCACCCACATTAGGACGCAGCTTTACCTCTTTCATAGAGGGCTTGCTGGTGTTTTGACGCTGGCGCTTTTTCTGCTGATATTGGTATTTCCCAAAATCTAGGATTTTGGCGACGGGGGCATCTTTGCTCTCCGAGACCACGACCAAATCTAATCCGGCATCGGTAGCACGCTGCAAAGCATCACGGGTATCAATCAGCCCAATGTTGTTGCCTTCGTGGTCGATCAGCAACACCTGTGGGGAGCGAATTTGACGATTAACCAGTTGTTTCTGTGCTGTAGCGATAAGACAGTCTCCATGTAAACTCGACAGTTTATTCAAGATTAGCGTAGTCTTTTAAAATTTTGCATCTTGCCAGGGAAAGATCACGGTTCGAAAAATTCCTTAAAGAAAATCTGAAACGCCCTATTCAAGGGGCGATCGCCCGTTTCACCACACTCCACTCCACCCCTTGGCTGTTGTGATTCGTTATAGAACAGGCCCTACTTTAGGGACATCCCGCAATACTTTTGAGCCGCCTTCTCAATGGCCTCTTGAACTCGCTTCTTGCAGTGGCATTCAATCAACTTCGGCGTTAGAACCCCAAACTCAACTGCCAACTGAGTAACCGACCCACGTGAGTCGGCGCATAGTCAATTAGCCGCAGTTGCCACGTTCCCCGGGGCGACTGGTTTAGCAACTGTCGCAGCATAGGGCTCGTTTGCAGGGTAAACGTAGTCTGCAAACGAGTGGCGCGACCTAAGGTGCGGCTTTGCAATAACACCGCCCCCGCCGACAGCGGCAGCAGCAAAATCTCTAGATCACCCAAGTACTCATGCTCAACATCCAGCGTGAGGCGCAGATCGCGCAGGGGGGCTGTTTCTTGCACCTGAATCAGGCTGGTGGCACCGCCTAGATTAAAGTCGGGAATCGTCACTGGATTCGTGTTTTGCTGCGTCACCCAGCGGCTAGGCGTGGGGGCCGCTGGCAGGCGGCGGCGGGCCTCTTGCACGGCCTTAGCCGCATTGACTTTGCCATAGCCAAACCAGCGAGAGTGTCCGCTGGCGCTGTAGGTGCCATAGCGAAACCCCAATTGGGGATCGGCCTCAGTATCCACAATCTTGTCAGCGGTTTCTTGCAGAATGAGCTTCACGTCGCGGGCGGTCAGAAATGGGTTGACCGAGAGCATTAGCCCGGCAACCCCTGCCACCACGGGGCAGGCGCTTGACGTGCCGCCAAAGTTGTTGGTGTAGCCGCCTCTAGGATTGTAGCCTTCGGGCTCTAGGCGATCGCTCGTTACGACCCCTTGGCCGGATAACGTCCCTTGAATTTGGGGCGCGGTGAACACATAGCCGGTTTGGGGCAGCCACACCCCCGGCTGGGCGTTGTTGCTGGGGGCGCAGACCGAAATCGCCTCACCCCAATTGCTATAGGCCGATTTTTTGCCCAGACTGGTGCTAGCCGACACGGCAATCACATCGGGATGCACCGCATAGCCGTTGAGCCAGTTCGTGCTGCCGCTCAGCACGTTGCGATCCCAGCCGCGCTCGTTGATGGTGCCACTGATGGGTCGGTTGGCGTTGCCTGCGGCAAACAGCACCACACAGCCGCGCCCATTCCGCCCCTGGGTGGCCGCGCGGGTGATCACCGCCCGCTGCCGCAGAGACAGCGAAAAGTAGATGGCGCTAGCCCCCCAGCTACACGAGATCACCGATGCGCCCTTGTCGATCGCCCAGCTAAATAGATCTTCAATCGCTTGGTCATCCAAAAAGCCAGTGGTTCGCAGCGGCATAACGCTACAGCCCGGCGCCACGCCCACAATGCCGACATTATTTTCTTCGGCGATCGCCACGCCAGCGCAGGCCGTGCCGTGGTTTTCGTGAGCCTGCTCTGGCAGCGGCAAGTCATCTTTGCCCTTAAGATCGCGGGGAGCCACCACCTTGCCCGTGCCCTGCAGGTCGGGATGGTTGAGATCAAACCCATCGTCAGTGATGGCGACCACCACCGAGCGCACTCCCCGCGTGACATCCCAGGCGGGCTCTACTGAAATATGTGCCTCGGGCACGATCTGAACACCGCCCGTGTTGTTGAGATACCACTGCCGCCCATACTCAGGATCACGAGGCCGATAGAGCACCTGCGACTCAATCGCCACGTTTGGCTCTGCCACTAGCACGTCTGGCATCCGCATCAGTTGGTTCGCCAGCTTAATCGGGTTGGCGGTAGCCTGCGTTGTCACCTGAAACACAAAGGTTTGGGGAATCCCCGCGACGGGCTTGAGCCCCTGCAACCCTAGGGAGGTGGCGATCGCCCGCACCGTCTCCATATTCAAATCATTCACAAACTGCACCGTCAACTCATCGGTTAGATACACCAGAGTTTGAGGACTGTTGGCTAGGGAATAGACATGGCTGGCAAACACCACCTGACTGGAGTCGCGCACGGCGGCGATCGCCGCTTCTAGCTGCTCAGGCTCTACCTGAATCTGCATCAACCGCACTGTAGGGATGAACAGGGTCGCCACGGCCCCTATATCGGTCGCCAGGGATTCAGCCGTGGTCACATCCACCAACCGCACCGTAAAGCGATCGCCCACGCGGGTCAGCGCCAACTCTTCCCCGCCCCGTTGCAGCATCACGCCTTCTTGGGCCGGGAGCACCCCCCCCTGGGGGGAGGCTTGATTCGGGTCAAAAGCAGTCATAAACGGTTGCCACGCTCACTCAATTCCCGTTCATGGTAATCGCAGTTTTAATAAAGTGAACCAGGAGTCTTTCCCGGTTGGGTCAGAAAAGTTTAGGACGCGCTTGTGGCGCTGACTCCACCCGAGTTTCCCTACCTCCGCAAACCGGAACTTTTTGCCCATGCCAACGTCTTCTGATAGTCAGACCAGGATGCAACCGCTGGCGTTAACGCAGGTTGCACGCCTAATCCGTTTCTAGATCTCGACTTCTAGATCTCGACAATCCCAACAAGGCTGCGAAAATGCTGCGAATGGGAAGGGCGATCGCCCTTTTTCTGACACTCGGCCCAGCCTTAGAGGCCAACCCAAACATTAGAGTTGCTAATGGGTTGTTTTTTGCTCCCCCACGTTGATCAAAACATTAGGTGATAAAATCGGAGGCTGTAAATTAGTCCCAACAGGGGTGCATGGGTGGCAGCCCCCGAGTTAGACCATCAATTCCGCACTACCGCTCAGTTTCAAGTGTGTCAGGCCGGTTTTTTCCAGTGCTGACTTTACTCAGTGTTCCCGCTCATTATTAACTGTCATTAACCCGTATCCCTTCATGCTGATCTCATCCTCATTTGTCCGTCTATCCACCATTGCTGGGTTCTTAGCGTCGCTGCCCGCTGCGATGTTGCTGATGGGTGGCAGTGCGATCGCCCAAGTTCCCAACCTACCCAGCGACATCCCTGAGTTGCCGGGTGAGTCCGTAGACCCGCTAGACGAACCCAGCAACGACGAACTGCGCCCCCTCAATCAGAACAACACCCTGCTCAGCATCGAAGCCGGTCGGCGCATGATTACTGACGCAGGCACCGCCAGCTCTCAGCAAAACTATGCCGAAGCCGCAACGATGCTTCAGCAAGCCCGTCAGTTGTTTAACCAGCTCACCAATTTCTATCAAGATCTCTTTAATAGCTTCACGGCTGTTGATAACCGCATTGCCGATAGCCTACGCCGACAAGCCTTTGAAACCGCCCAACTGCGTGACGAAGCCACCTATCAACTGGCACTGGTTCATCGGGCTCAAAACCAGCCAGAACTCGCCGTGCCGCTTCTGATTCAAATCATTCGCAGCCAAAACCCCACCCGAGATCTGGGACAGCAAGCCTATCGCCAACTGTTTGAATTGGGCTTTGTGGAATCGCCCTACCCCCGCACCCAGCCTGACCAGTCCACATCCAGCACCCCTGCACCAAACTTCAGCAACTAAACCACGATGCAGGATGACTCACAATGCTGTGGGAAATGCTATTAGAGGCGTTTGGGCAGGGATCGTTTGCTCAAACGCCTTTGAATTGTTAGGTCGCCACACGAAGTGCCTCAGTCCTGTGGTAAAAGGAAGTCAGCGGTAAAAGGAAGTCAGCAGAATGCGTTAGGCCGTGGAGGATGCATGATTAGTCCCAACCAGGTAGAGACAATGATTCAGGCGGCATTGCCCGATGCTGCTGTGCAGGTGCAAGATTTAACGGGTGGGGGTGACCACTATCAAGTTGTTATCGTTTCTTCAGCGTTTGAGGGGAAGAGCCTGATCCAGCAGCATCAGTTGGTTTATCGCTCAGTGCAGCAGGCTATGTCGACAGAAGCAATCCATGCACTATCGCTCAAAACCTATACACCTCAGGCCTGGCAAGAGTCTGGACAGGTGGCGTCTTAGGCCGATTGCTGGATAAGGGTTGAGAGGATCTAGAGCGCTCTGCAACATTTTTGCAACCTTGGACGCTCCGCAAAATTGGATAGAATCAAAGCAACGTGATCATTCTCAGGTAAAGCTATGACGCCAGAGCTAAAGCAGCGAATCGATGACATTGTGAACAGCGACAAGATCGTGGTGTTCATGAAGGGAACTAAGCTGATGCCTATGTGCGGGTTTTCTAACAATGTGGTGCAAATTCTAAACATGCTCAGCGTGCCATTCCACACGGTGGATGTATTAGAAGATGAAGCCATTCGTCAGGGTATTAAGGAATACTCTAGCTGGCCTACTATTCCCCAGGTGTATGTCAATGGAGAGTTTGTGGGGGGTTCTGATATTCTGATTGAGCTTTATCAGAAAGGTGAGCTTCAGCAGGTGGTAGAAGTCGCGCTTGCGTCTTAGTTTTGCAAGCTATCCCCAAGCGATGCTGTCGGCTGTGTGACCCACTGACGTAAGATGACTATCCGTAACTGTGTTTAAGCGAGCCTATGCCGTTCTAAGCAGCGTTGGTTACAGGGCTAGCGCGTAGATTAGAATATGACGTGAGATCCAAAAAAGCCTGCGCATTGCGCAGGCTTTTTTGCAGATTTTTCGGCCAAATTTTTTGATACTGAAGGCGCTTCAGCAGGTTAGCGATGGGATTTGGAAACGCAATCTATCCATGCTGTTGAGCCAAACGGTTCGATGGAATCTCTTGCTGATTCCTTTTCACCTATCAACGGCGGAAGTGGGCGATCGCCCTTAGCGATAGTCTGTTTCGACCTGGGTCTGAGTCATCTCAAAGTTAGAGGGGTCGTAGAGGTATCGTATCGCCTCTTCTTCTAGCCGATGGATTAGGTAGGCTTCGATGGCATTGGAGTGGCGGAGCGCCGCCAAGTAGCCATCCAAGAACAGTCTGAGGTCATCAAAGCGATAGCCTCGACTCCACTGCTCATTAAGAGCGTCGGTGATTCGTTGGTAGTAGCGAATGGACTGAGCGTCTTGCAGCATGAGGCAATGAGCTGAACTCGGTAAAAAACTACCAGCGGAGCAGGCAAGGCCGTCGTAGGTTGAGTAGGGCAATAATCTGCTTCCCTCTTCTGCAACAGCACCACTCCTCTCCAGCGGTATAAGTACATTCTACCCTTTTCTATAGGTAGGCTTCTCTACCGCGAGAGCCAGCATAGATAAACTGTAATCATTCTTGGACGGCACCAATATCCTTAGCCAGAGCAAGAGTTTTCATACAACCCTTGCTCTGCAAGGGTTGTATGAAAATGGCGGACTGCGAGTTCGATAACCTATGGGAAGAGAGAGAATACAAATCTAAATTTCAAGCCTCTCGGTCTTTACGTTCACGCGTCTCACTTCGGGAGGAGGTTATTAGGTCGGAGCACTCTGCCTTTGCGCTGCTGAATGGGGTGTCGCAAAGTAGAATTGGGCATCCAGTGAAATATCTTGCGTAGTATCCGCGCTTCTCGCTAACGTTAGGTTGATTTCTGGGATATCAGAGGCTAATTGATGACAGCTCCTAGCGCAAGGGTCGGTTAACCTCTACCGTTCAAGCTGAGCGATCAAGGGCGATCGCCTCCATTATGGGACATTCGGCTGGGGTTTAACCCGCATCATCCCTCACACATTAAAGCGGAATAGCATTACGTCCCCTTCTTGCACCACATACTCTTTGCCTTCACTGCGCACTAGGCCCTTTTCCTTGGCGGCGGGCATCGACCCGGTTGCGACTAAATCGCCGTAGGAAACGGTTTCGGCTCGAATGAAGCCCCGCTCAAAATCGGTGTGGATCACGCCTGCGGCTTGGGGTGCGACCATCCCGGCGCGAATCGTCCAGGCGCGGGTTTCTTTGGGGCCAGTGGTGAAGTAAGTGCGCAGCCCCAGCAAGTCGTAGGTGGCGCGAATTAGCGTTTTGAGACCGCCTTCACTCACGCCCAGCGCTTCCAAAAAGTCAGACTGTTCTTCGGGTGGTAGCTCAACGAGTTCTGACTCAACCTGGGCAGACACGACGACGACTTGCGCATTTTCTGTGGTGGCGATCGCCCGCACCTGTTCTACCCAGGCATTCCCTGTCGCGAGGTCATCATCCGACACATTGGCCGCAAAAATCACCGGCTTTCGGGTGAGCAACCCCAGTGATTTAACGAGCGCTTCCTCATCCTGGCTCAGGTCTACCAGCCGCGCTGATTTGCCCTCGTTCAGCACCAAGAGCAGCTTTTCGAGTACCGCCATCTCAGCTTGGGCATCTTTGCTGGTTTTGGCTTGCTTGCGCGTCCGATCCATCCGTTTTTCGAGCTGCGCTAGGTCTGACAATGCCAACTCCAGATTAATCACCTCAATGTCGCGAGCGGGGTCTACTGAGCCAGCCACGTGGATGATGTCATCGTTGTCGAAACAGCGCACCACATGCACAATGGCATCGACTTCGCGGATGTTGGCCAAAAACTGGTTGCCCAGACCCTCGCCCTTACTGGCACCCTTCACCAATCCAGCAATGTCCACAAATTCTACCCGTGCGGGCACGGTTTCGGCTGAGCTAGAAATGTTGGCTAACACGCCCAATCGATCATCCGGTACGGCGACGATGCCCGTGTTGGGCTCAATGGTGCAAAAGGGAAAATTTGCGGCTTGAGCTTTGGCATTTGCCACCACAGCGTTAAACAAGGTCGATTTTCCCACGTTGGGCAGCCCAACAATTCCAGCTCTTAGCATGATGGTCAACAGTTAACAATAAATTGGGCAAAACAAAAAACTGGGCAACCGGAATGGACAGACAGAGTGAGCAAACACTGGGCAAACCGATCTTGCAAATTCGTGGGCGATCGCCCCGATATCACCGCTGCTCGCTTGGGGTGGGACGTTCTGCGGGTGGGAGCACACCTCTGTCTAAAGCCTGTGTGATTCGGCTGACCTCATTGAAGGGCGATCGCCCTTTCCCAGAGTAGCGCGAAGGGTTCTCGTCCTACCAGTTCCACAGTACCGAGGCAGCAGCGGGGTTGCGCCTTAACGGGGATCACCGTTTGGGTCAACGGGGGCGCAATCGAGATGACTGAAGAGACTCGCATCCACATAGTTGATTCGGGCGAGGGGGTGCAGCGCCGCCAGCACCTGCTTGCCATAGCTGCGGTGGTTAACGCGGTTGTCGAGCAGAGCCACAACGCCCTGGGTTTCGCGAATCGGGGCAACTGCGCGTTGCAGCTCGGTTAAGGCCTCGGGCAGCAGAAACAGGCGAAACCAATCTTGGCGACGGCGCTTATAGTAGCTGACGCGCCCCGCTACCAGCGGCTCTTCCAGCGATGGAATCGGTAGGGTGGCAATAACCAGCAAGCGCGGCACTGGCAGCCGGGCCTGATGCTGCCGCCAAAACCCCCACCCTGCCACCAAAACGCCATAGCCATTCACGTGGGGGTTTTCAACCTGAACCCGCGAGCCATATTCTGACGCTAGCGCTGACGCCACTTGGGCCTTGAGGGGCAAATCGCCCACCAGCACAACCGTTAACCCTTCTTGCGCCGTATTAACGCTGAGCAAGGCCCGAATTTCACTTAGCAGGGCTGGTTGAAACTGTGCCGTATTGGGCATGGGCAACCCGTCAGGCAGATAAAGTTGAATCAGCTCATGGTGGCGATCTGGGCAAAACTTGAGGCAGGTCATCTCTTGGAGGCCAATGCGCTGCCGATAGATGGGGGCGTCGGTCTCCAAATCTAGCGCGCTGCCGATGAGGACGACGGGCTGCTGTCGCCAGATGGGGTCTAGTGTAGAGGCCAGTTCTGCCGGGCTGCTGTGCAGGCTAAATTGCCCATTCGAACGGCTGACAGTAGCCCACACGAGTTGGTTCTCGGTTTGCATCTGCTGAAAAAAGCGGAGCCAGAGTTGCGGCAGTGGGGCGATCGCCCGCCCAGGCTCATGGGGCTCATGGGGCGACTTGGAGCGCACCTCAGAACCGGGCTGCAACTGCTGATAGAGCTGGTGCAAAATTGCCTGTTCTGCCGCATCCAACAGGTAGCAGTTATAGGGATTGGGCGGATGCTGAAACGCATTGTGAATCAGGCGCACCCGGCTATCGCGGATGGCATTCACCTGATCGGGGCAGGCCAGCATCAACTCATCCCAAGCGGCGGGCTCTAGCCGCAGCGTGAGGTGACGACGGGCGATCGCCTCAATATCGTCTGCCCCATCCACAATCACAGGCACGCCGTCAGGAAATCGCCCCTGAGGATTCAGCCGATCGGCTAGCCAGGCTTCGGGCGTGGTGATGAGCAACCCAGCAAAGTGAGGATCGGGAAAGCGATCGCCCGTTTGCACTGGCTTGGGCACCGTCATCCAGTCTTGAATTCGGGGAATATCCACCAGCAATAGCTGCGGATGCATGGATTGAGGCACTGCCAAAATGGCAGGCTGCGGCCACAGCAACGCGGGCATCAAATAGCTCAGACGATGGCGGCTTTGATAGCCCGAGTAGGTGCCAGTTTGAATCAGAGCACTGCGCCCCAGCCGCAACGCCCGCGCCACAAGGCGCGCCATCGTTAGATGATGGTGCCAATGGGGTTCGCCTTGCTCTCGCAAAAAGGCGCGCAATTGCTGATGGACTTCTGCCTCAATCACAAATAAAACGGCCGTAAATCGTACATTATTGAGACTCTAACGAACGTATTGCCTCAGCCAGTTTTGGGGATGGCCTCGAGGGGGCGATCGCCGTGTTGCGGCGCGGTTGCGGCAAGGCGGCATCTCCCAGTCCTCCCCTCCAAACCAATCAAAACCATTCCCACTGATTGAAGTTGAACTTTATTGTGACACAAACGCTAGTCTGCCTTAGAAGGGGCTTTCCCTCACGGCTCAATCCGAGTTGCAGGATAGCTGGAATTCTTGCCCTGCATAAATTTCATCCCACTAGCTACTCCCCCTCTTGATGAACATCTCGCGCCGGGGGCGGTGCGATAAAACCCCAAGGGCTTTACCAGCGAAGAAACCATGAGGCCAGGAAACCTGACCAACCGCAGACCGTCCACAGACCTTCAGGTGTAGCAAGCTTCTGCTCCTCTTCTGCTCCTAAAATAAGTAGACCGTACGTAGACCGTAAGCAGACCGTTGCAGCGGGGCAACCATGAAGATTGGGATTGTAGGATTGGGGCTGATTGGCGGGTCGTTAGCGATTGACCTGCGGCGGCTGGGGCATTGGGTGGTTGGGGTCAGCCGTCGGCCTGAGACCTGTCAACGGGCGATCGCTCTGGGTATTGTAGACGACGCGGGCAGTGCTCTGTCGAGCATGGCTGCCGCAGAGGTGGTGTTTCTTTGCACGCCGCTGGGGGTGATGGAGGCGACGGTGCAGGCCCTGGTGCCCCACCTTTCACCTCACACCATCCTGACGGATGTGGGGTCGGTGAAGCAGCCTATCGTAGACATGTTGACCTGCTACTGGACTCCGGTCGTCGGCGGGCACCCGATGGCAGGCACCGCAGACAGCGGCTTAGAGGCAGCGCAGGCCGACCTGTTTGCGCAACGCCCCTATGTGCTGACGCCCACCCCCGCGACGCCTGCTGATGCCGTGGAGACAGTGGCCGATCTGGCGCGATCGCTCCAGAGCCAGGTTGTGTGCTGCTCACCTCAGGAACATGATCAAGCGGTCGCCTGGATCTCGCACCTGCCCGTGATGGTCAGCGCTTGCCTGATTCAATCCTGCATGGCAGAACCCCACGCTGCAATCTTGAGGCTGGCGCAGCAGTTGGCAAGTTCGGGGTTTCGGGATACTAGCCGAGTGGGCGGCGGCAACCCTGAACTGGGCATAATGATGGCTCGCTATAATCAATCGGCATTACTAGAAGCCTTGACGCACTATCGCGCCAGTCTTGATCAGCTGATTCAGCAGGTCAACCAGTCAGACTGGGGAGCGATCGCCACGCTGCTAGAACAAACCCAGGGCGATCGCCCGTCCTTTCTATAGCTATGGCGTCTATAGCGATCAACATCGCTTAGCATCGTCAATCACGACGCGGGCAGCACGATTTTGGGACGTTGCCGAACTAACGTTTCTAGACGTTTCTATTAGGATCATCAACCTACAGGCATCAACCTACAGGCTTAGTTCTACGGGTTTTATTCACGCCTAATTATCCAGCGACCACATGCCCAATCACCCAGCGAACCGAAGGCAGCCAAGGAGGTTTGTTTTTCTTACCTTAAGAGCTTTTTCACTCGCATTGAGAGGCTATCCTAAGGGGTGCCATTGCCCTCGGGGTGTGTTACGGTTACGGTTGCATTCAATGCTGCTGGAGGGCGATCGCCCTCCAGCGTGGCGTCAGGATTTAGATCATGGAAGGGGTATAAAGCCTGACTCAGCCATCCAAAATCCCTCTAAGTTCTTAGGTCGCCGCCTTCGGTAACTTCGGCCCAACTGTTCATCTGGGTCATATTGACTAAGGTCATCCTGACTAAGGGTTAGTCTCTTAGAATGATGGATAAGTGATTTGTCTAAGAGGGGCGATCGCAGGATAGTCTCTGACTCTCAGGGGCGCTGCATCAAGGGCCACCCAATTCTTTGTTTACTAGACTCAAACCGTTAAACCTCTGGTTGTGACACTGTGCTAACTCGTTTTACTGCTCTTGCTTTGCCTCTGTGTGTGGGTCTGCTAACGCTGGCACCCCCTGCTCTCAGCCAAGCACTCATCCCCCATGTGCCCCAACTCGACGAAGCGCAGCTAGAGGAGCAAGGGCTGATTCTGGCTCAGGAAGCGGCGCAACTCTCCCAGTTTCAGCAGTTTGAGATTGCGTTGATTCGGGCTCAATTGGCCAGTCAGTTGCTGCCCCAAAATCCCCAAGTATGGGGGCTGCTGGGCAGCATTCATCTTCAGTTGAATCAGCAGGAAGAGGCGATTGAAGCGTTGCTGCAAGCGCGATCGCTCGAACCAGACAATACGGCTGTGCTGTTTGCCCTGGGCACGGCCTACTTCCGCACTGAGAATTACCAGCGCTCGGTGCAGTTTTTGCAAGAAGGCGTGCGGCTGAGGGATGATGAGCCCGCTGCGTTCTTTGATTTGGGCAATGCCTACTACATGCTAAATCGCAGTGAAGAGGCGATCGCCGCCTATCAACGAGCGATAGAGATTGACGAGTCGTTCTGGCCTGCTGTGAACAATATTGGCCTCGTGCACTATGAGGCAGGCAATATTGACGAAGCAGTAGAAAGCTGGGAAGCTGCACTCGCCATCGATGAGTCTCAGCCTGAGCCCAAACTGGCGATCGCCGTGGCTCTCTTTACCCAGGGGCAGCAGGATGACGCAATTCGCCAGGGAGAAACCGCTCTGCGCGAAGATATTCGCTATGCTGATCCCGAATTTTTGCGAGAGAACCTCTGGGGCGATCGCCTGATTACCCAGGCTGAGTTATTTCTACAACTCCCTCGCATTCGCGACACCTTGGCAGGGCTAAGCCAGCCGTCTGATCTGTAGCCTTTTTAGCCTTTTCCTCGACAACTGCGACCGTTGCATTGGTTAGATTCAGTTAAGGGAGCTGTAGGCTAGTGCGGTACCAGTAGACTACTGAGAACTGAGCGGAGTCGTTTGCCATTCGGACAGGCTTCGCCAACGCATACCTGCTCCTGTAGAGAGACAGCCCAGTTAACAGGGATGCTATTTCGGTGATGTTCTAGACCTGTGGTCAGGGTTGCTAAACTGCCTAAGGCTTAGGGCATTCAGAATTATGGCACTACTGAGGCAGATTAGGACGTTATTGTAGGAGGAAAGAAGCGTTGAGATACAACTATGCCTGCTCCTTACAGTAACGACCTGCGCCAAAAAGCAATCGAAGCCTTTAAGGGCGGTGA
>JAESGQ010000096.1_pt1 | contig 83138 bp, 67 predicted proteins | sample 9266251 | NCBI WGS metagenome assembly JAESGQ01 (sample SAMN17056778, study PRJNA650883) | algae metagenome | isolation source: Kaiparowitsia implicata GSE-PSE-MK54-09C and co-occurring heterotrophs from... | place: USA: Kaiparowits Plateau, Grand Staircase Escalante National Monument, UT ... | reverse complement strand
TCATCAACACGCCGAACCAGCCCACATATAGGCGGTTGTTGGTGCTGGTGACCCAGCTACAAAACTGTTCCCACACGTTGTTGCGCTCTGTGCGCTGTAGTGTAGTTGTCATAATTCAATGAGTGCTTTTTAACTACAAGTAACTTAGGGGTGAGCGGATTGCTCACTGAATTAATAGTAGGGGATATGTTTCTTTTTGTAAAGCTTCTTTGAGTAGTTGCTCAATTTCCACTAACTTCTCTAAAGCACTACGGCAGATGCAGTGTGGGCGATCGCCACTCTAAATAGACCGACTGTTCCCACTCAATTCTGAGAGCCTTGGTTGACATAGGTGGCTCTAGCCTCTCAGAATGCGCCCTGAGAGACCGTAGGGACAGAGGCCATGTTCATAAAAATTCACGGCTGAAATCCTTGATTGGCAAGCGATCGCCACCAAATGCCTCCCAGAGACTTGATAGACTGAACCTTAAGATCGTTGATTTTTAATTCGCGGTTAACATAGCGCCTTAGTCGCAGTCTGGATGCCTTGAGATGGAACGGATGTTGTAGTGCAGCGGCAAAGCGCAGGCGCCTTGATATCTGTGACCGCCTCAGGCCGTCTAATAGATTCTGAGACTGCGGGTGACATCAGAAGAACGTAACCATCATCCGAAGAGAGAACGCTGGGAGGACGAATGAATATCATCGTAGTGGGGCTGAGCCATAAAACGGCACCCGTTGACGTGCGCGAGAAGTTAAGCATTTCTACGCAGCAGATGGAGGGGGCGATCGCCGAGCTATGCAGCTATCCCCACATTCAGGAGGCCGCTATCCTTAGCACCTGCAATCGGCTAGAAATCTATGTGGTCACTGATGAAGTTGATCGCGGCATGCGAGGCGTCACTCAGTTTCTAGCAGAGCGAAGCAAACTCTCGATTTATGATCTGCGCCATCATCTCTTTGTCTTGCTCCATCAAGACGCCGTCATGCATCTCATGCGTGTGGCGGCTGGGCTCGATAGTTTAGTGCTGGGTGAAGGGCAAATTCTGGCCCAGGTGAAGCACACTCATAAAGTTGGGCAGCAATATCACGGCATTGGTCGTATTCTCAATCACCTGTTTAAGAATGCGTTGTCTGCAGGTAAGCGCGTTCGGACAGAAACCAGCATTGGCACAGGGGCCGTGTCCATCAGTTCTGCTGCGGTGGAACTGGCCTGCCTCAAGGTGGATCCCATCTCGTCGCAGCGGGTTTGCATTATTGGCGCGGGCAAAATGGCGCGACTGCTGGTGCAGCACCTGCTGTCAAAGGGCGCAAACCACATTACGATTGTGAATCGATCAATCGAAGGGGCTCAGGATCTTGCTAAGCAGTTTCCTGACTCACCGCTGAGGCTTTGCACGATGGAACACATGGATGGGGCGATCGCCGACGCTGACCTCGTCTTTACAGGCACCTCCGCCACCGAGCCCATCCTTAACTGTAGCAAACTTGAGCAAATTCTCGCTCCGGGTCAGACCCTTTTATTATTTGATATCGCCGTTCCTCGCAACATCGACGCCGATGTCAACCAAATCGCCCAGGTTCACTGCTTCAATGTGGACGACCTTAAAGCTGTCGTGGCCCAAAACCAAGAAAGCCGTCGCCAGATGGCAATGGAAGCTGAGGTGCTGCTCGAAGAAGAGGTAGATGCATTCGACATTTGGTGGCGATCGCTCGAGACCGTTTCTACCATACGCAGCCTGCAAGACAAAGTTGAGAGCATTCGCACTCAGGAAATGGAAAAAGCCCTCTCGCGACTTGGGTCAGAATTTGCTGACAAGCATCAGGCCACCATTGAAGCACTCACCAAAGGCATCGTTAACAAAATTCTGCATGACCCAATGGTGCAGTTGCGTGCCCAGCAAGATATCGAAGCCCGTAAACAGGCAATGGAGACTCTCCGAACCCTGTTCAACTTAGAAGCAGAGTCGCAATCTAGCCGTCAGTTTGGCTAAAGCCCGACCAAGCCAGTGGTCTTGGCTTAGGAGCGCGCGAGTTTTTGGGGGATTGCAATCAACAATCCCCCAAAAACTCAGGCAGGACTCACGCACTTCGTGCGGCGTCCTGGGAATCTTGGACGATTTTAGGGAGGCTTAGCCTCCCTAAAATCGTCCATTTGCGTAAGTCCCATCAGGGCAAACCATGACCAAACCCCTAAACAGCATAGGCCGCAGTGAGGCTAAGTTTCACTGCGGCCTATGCTGGGTTAGAAATGGTTCGTGACTGAGTGACGGTCTTTGATACGAACGTGAGTTCGACAGTATAGGCTTAGCTCCGTGGCAAGGCGCTGAGCTGACGCAACGTTAATAACGTCAGTTCGGGTTAAGAGGGTTTTGGGGCATCGCGCGTCGCGCGATGCCCCAAAACCCTTAATGTGCCGTGCGCGTCGCGCACGGCACATTAAGGGTTTGAGCTTATCCCGAACTCAGGTTTAATACGAAATGCAAAGGGCCGATCATCGAATTGTTGAGTTATGGATGATCCAGATGCAAACCCTACTCGACCATTTATTTAACGTTCTGCCTGTAAGCCCCACATAATTTGGCTCGGCTGTGTCGGTGCTCTTTGTATACATTCTTGGCTTCTACCGTGAATACGGCGGGTATGCACCTGCGGGGCACACTCCGGGTGTACGCACTGAATAGGTGTTAAATGTGTTACAATTTGAGAAGCTGGAATCCTTATCAGTCAAGGATTTTGGCACCTTTATCAAAGGCAGTTGCCGCACGTCTAACTCGATGATGCCTGGGTAAACCGTCAAGTCGTTGCCTAGGCGTTACATTGCTGTTAGCGACTGCCTATTCCTCACGCTGGAGCTTTCGAGTTTATGACCTTTTCCCAGGAACCGTCTCAAGACCGGATTGTCCCAACCGATTTGCGGATGGAGATGTCTCGGTCTTACCTGGAATACGCCATGAGCGTGATCGTGGGACGGGCTCTCCCAGATGCGCGCGATGGACTTAAACCCGTGCATCGTCGCATTCTCTACGCCATGCATGAGCTAGGGTTATCGCCCGATCGCCCCTTCCGCAAGTGCGCCCGTGTGGTGGGGGATGTGATTGGTAAATATCACCCTCACGGCGATACGGCGGTCTATGATGCGCTGGTGCGGATGGCGCAAGATTTTTCGATGCGATCGCCCCTTGTGGATGGGCACGGCAACTTTGGTTCGGTAGACAATGACCCGCCTGCCGCTATGCGATACACTGAGTGTCGCTTGCGCCCCATCACCACCGATGCGCTGCTGCGCGATATTGAATCCGAAACCGTAGACTTTGGCAGCAACTACGATGGGTCTCAGCAAGAACCCCTTGTGATGCCTGCTCGGGTGCCCCAGCTTTTTCTGAATGGCTCCTCTGGGATTGCCGTGGGGATGGCGACGAACATCCCGCCCCATAATCTGGGCGAGTTGATGGATGGAGTGGTTGCGTTGATCAACAACCCCGACCTCACCGACTTGGATTTGATGCAATACATCCCTGGGCCTGACTTCCCCACCGGGGGCATCATCCTGGGCACCAGCGGTATTCGCGAAGCCTATACGACCGGACGTGGCTCCATTACCATGCGCGGTGTGGCAGAAATTGAAACCATTGAACGTCGCGGGCAGCAAGACCGCGAAGCCATCATCATTACCCAATTGCCCTACCAAACCAATAAGGCCGCGCTGATCGAAAGAATTGCTGAGATGGTGAACGAGCACCGTCTCGAAGGCATTTCGGATATTCGAGATGAGAGCGATCGCGACGGCATGCGGATTGTGATCGAACTCCGTCGGGATGCCTACGCGCGGGTTGTGCTCAACAATCTCTATAAGCAAACGCCGATTCAAAACAACTTTGGAGTCAATGCGTTAGCGCTGGTCAATAGCGAACCGCAACTGCTGGGTCTGCGCCAAGCGCTTGTGGTGTTCCTCGACTTTCGGATTGAGACCATTACTCGGCGCACCCGCTACGAACTGCGCAAAGCAGAAGAGCGCGATCATCTGCTGCAGGGCTTGTTGATTGCTTTATCTAACCTAGATTCCATCATTGCACTCATTCGCAGCGCAGCAGACACCCCAACCGCGAAGCAGGAACTGATTAGCACCCACAGTTTGTCAGAAGTGCAGGCTGATGCTATTTTGCAAATGCAGTTGCGCCGCCTCACTGCCCTAGAAGCTGAAAAAATTCATCAAGAGCATGATGATCTTCAGCTAAAGATCACTGATTTACTGGATATCTTGGCACGGCGCGAACGGATTTTGCAGATCATTCGCGATGAAGCAATTCAGCTCAAAGAAGCACATGCGACACCGCGCCGCACTGTGATTGAGCTGGCCGATGGCGACTTGGGGGATATTGACCTGATTGCCAACGAGCAAGCGATTGTGCTGCTGACAGAGCAAGGCTATATCAAACGCATGCCGGTCAGCGTGTTTGAGGTGCAAAACCGGGCAACCCGTGGCAAAGTGGGCACCCGAATGAAAGAAGAAGATGGCATTGACCACTTCTTATCGTGCAATGACCATGATTATGTGTTGTTTTTTAGCGATCGCGGTGTTGCTTACTGCCTGCGGGCATTTCAGATTCCTATCGGCTCACGCACCTCACGGGGCATGCCGGTTGTGCAACTGCTGCCCATCTCCCATCAGGAACGGATTACCTCCATCGTTCCGGTGTCAGCTTTTACCGCTGATGAGTATCTGGTGATGCTAACCCAAAAGGGGTTCATCAAAAAAACGCAACTGTCTGCCTTTAGCAACATTCGCGCCAACGGGCTGATCGCTATTTCTCTAGAAGAAAGTGATCAGCTGCGGTGGGTGCGCTTGGCGCGGGCTGAAGATAGCGTCATCATTGGGTCTCAAAGCGGTATGACCATTCACTTTCGCGCCAGTCATGAGCAGTTGCGCCCACTGGGGCGGCCTACTCGGGGTGTAAAGTCCATGGCGTTGCGAGCGCAGGATGAGCTGATCAGCATGGACATTCTACCCAGCCAGATTGCTGACATGGTGGCCAACGCAACCGCAGGTCTAGCCGATGCTGCCGACTTGGATGAGTGTGAAGAGGGAGAATTGGAACCCTCCAATAGCCAAGGGCCGTGGGTGCTTGTGGTGACGACGGGCGGGTTGGGTAAGCGGGTGCCGATCTCTCAGTTCCGGCTACAAAACCGGGCGGGGATGGGGTTGCGAGCAATCAAGTTCCGTTTTCCCAATGATCATCTTGCTGCCTTACGCATTGTGAATGAGCACGATGAAATGATGATTGTGACCAGTCGGGGAATTATTATTCGCCAAGCGGTCAATGCTATTTCTTGCCAGTCACGGGCGGCCACTGGGGTGCGCGTGCAGCGGTTGGATGAGGAAGATGCGATCGCCGCAGTTGCCCTAGTTCCCGCAGCGGCTGAAACCGACACTGAGGCTGAGGCTGAAGCTGAGGTCAATACTAGTGCTGAGATAGCTGCTGACGTTGAGACTGAGGCCTCTACCGAAGCTGAGATGACCCCAGAAACCCCAGAAGCCACAGAACCAACAGAGACCCTTGAAGATGACGATCAATCGGAATCCTAATAGGTGCAGGATAACCTCTGATTGTCAACTCTCATTGGATAGAAACAAAGCACTGTAAGATATCAGGAACACGCATTACGTCCACTTCGTTTCTGTTGCCTTAGCCTGGTGAAGTTAACCCCTACACGCTTGACGCAGCGCGCTTTTCCAGTCCGCGTCACTATCTTTGTGCTGATGCTAGCGGTGCCGTGGCTGCCAGTTGCTACGCTGCTGGCCTGGTTGATTCCTGACGCTAATCTGGTCACCATTTTAACAATGGGGCTATTGTTTTTGATGTTTTTGGGTTTGCTGCGATGGTGGGTGCAGCGGGTGCGGCGCGATGAACAGGGGCTGAAGCGATATGGGCTCGTATGGACGCGGCGCAATGGGCACGAGTTTTTGCTAGGGCTGGGGCTAGGGCTAACCCTACTGTCCGCCCTATTTTTGCTACAGGGAGTATTGGGCTGGCTAACCTGGCAGTCTTCTCCGTACTGGTTTCGGTTTTTGTTAGAGGGGTCGCTGGTCGGTTTAGGAACCGCTTTTGCCGAGGAGTTAATGTTTCGCGGCTGGCTTCAGGATGAATTAGAGGAGGACTATTCTCCCGTCGTTGCGTTGTGGAGTGGGGCGATCGCCTATGCGCTGCTCCATTTCATCAAGCCGTTGGATGAGGTGCTTCATACCCTGCCACAGTTTTTTGGATTGATGCTGCTGGGGCTAGCTCTATTGTGGGCAAAACGCAGCACAGGGCGCTTGGGGCTGCCTATCGGTCTGCATATGGGGCTGGTGTGGGGCTATTATCTAATTGATTTAAGCAAACTAGTCGTGTATACCGATCGGGTGCCTGCATGGGTGACAGGCATTAACCGCAATCCCTTAGCTGGGCTGTTGGGCATTGGGGTGTTGCTGATGCTCGTGCTCGCGATGCGCGCTCGTGCTCGTCGGGCATCTCAATCAGCAAGACAGATGTGAGGCCCACAGTCTAAAATAAAGGCACCTTGCTGGATAAATGGGTTTGGATGAGTGGGTGAGAGTTTGATGACGTACGCAATCAAGCTACGTTTCAAATTACGTTTGAATTTCAGTAATTTTTCCAGCATTGCAAAGCTTGTGAATAACCCTAGGCTATTGCTCACGCCCCGACTCTCTCTAAAGTTTTTAATTTTTCCCCGCGAGTATTCTCGCCAGCCATTATGTCAAGCCAGCTAGACTCGTCTTACTCGTTACCGCCTGCTGTTCGCCGGGTTGCTAGTGCGCTCCGCATGATGGGCTGGGGAAGCTTTTGGGCCCAAGCAGTGCTAGGCATTGTCTCTACCGTTGTGCTGTTTTTTAGCAGTGTGTTTCTCACGGCGCAACCCGTGATGACCAACCTTCCCAATACTCCCGGTGGCCAAGCAGTTAGGGCTGCAGACCCAGGATTTGGGCTGGGAATGGTGCTGACTACTTGTGGGTTGGTGGCACTCTACATTGGCATTTTTTGGGCCTTTCGCTATACGCGCCTGTCGCGCAAGCTGCAGGCGTCAGACGGGCGGGCGCGCCCCAAGCGGGGCGACACCATCAAAATCATCCGTAATGGGCTAATTATCAGCCTGACGGGGATGCTATTCACCTTACTCGGCACCTTTGCAATTGTTGGATCGCTGGTGGGCAAGTCGTTTCAGCAGGGTGTGTCGTCGGTGTGGGGTGGCTTGCCTGCTAACTTTATCCAAGGCGCTGATATTTTTACCGTGCAGGGCGCGCTGATTGTGCTTCTGGCCCATTTCATTGCACTGTCGTCGTCGCTGTGGCTGCTTCGCACCATGAATCGTCAATAGGGCGACCTGAGATTCCCGCAATTTTTTCTGCGCTGCTTTTTCTGCGCTGCTGAGTGGGGCATTGTGCAGGCCAGTGTCCCACAGAACCCTTGCGTCTTTCTCGCTGTATCCCCTAAAACGACTCGCCACGTTGCGTTTCTCTGGCGAGATCGGGCAGTGCGGGTAGATGCTAGGTTTAATGAGGATACGCACAGAAGAAATCGGCAATGGATGAGCCATGGTGCGCTTAAAGCCTGGGCAGATTGCGGTGTTGGTGTTGCCGGTTGTGGCGATCGCCCTGTTTTTGCTGACTGCGGCGGGCCTGCAAATTCGGGCATGGGGGCTGAACTGGATTTGGGCCGTGGTGACGCTAGCGCTCGTGGGCTGGCGCTGGCTGCTGGTGCGGTGGACGCGCCCGGTCGCGGCGCAGGTCGAATCGTTGGTTGCCGAGGTGCAGCAGGATCTGAATGACGCAGCCGCAGCTATCCAGCTGAATGCAGCCCAATCTGACAGCCCGTCGCAGCCGATGGCTGCCTTACAGGCGGTCGATGCGGTGGTGCAGACCTCACAAAACGATGTGCCGATGTGGGAAGACTGGAACCTATTTTGGCAACGCTGCCAGGAGATTGTGGGAGCGATCGCCCGCATCTATTACCCCGAAGTTAAATATCCCCTGCTTAATATCTACGTGCCGCAGGCCTATGGGCTGATTCGTGGCACCGTGGACGACATGGATCGGTGGATGCAGAAACTAGCGCCTGTGTTGGGTCAGGTGTCTGTGGGGCAAGCGGTGCAGGCCTATGAGGTGTATCGCCAGCTAGAACCCTCTGCCCGCAAACTGTGGCGCGTGTGGAACTGGTCGCAATGGCTGTGGAACCCGGCGGCGGCGGCGGCGCGCCAAGTTAGCACTAACTATAGCAACCAGGCCAATCAGCAGCTCTTGGTCAACCTAAGCCATACCCTGCGCGATGCGGCGCTGCGCACCCTAGGCAACCAGGCGATCGCCCTCTATAGTGGCCGCACCTTGCCGACCGATGTAGAAGGCACGCTCCGCGCTGACCCCACCCCAACGGCCGCACTGCCCAAGGCCAAAACCCAAACCCTGCGCGACATTTTAGAACGTGCGGAAAATGCCGAAACCGTGCAGCAGCGCCCCGTTACGATTCTGCTGGCAGGGCGCACGGGAGCGGGCAAAAGCAGCCTGGTCAACACGCTATTTCAGCAGGAGCGGGCAGAGGTTAACGTGTTGCCCAGCACCGACCGCATTCAGGATTATGACTGGACGGCAGACACGGGCGATCGCCTCGTGCTGTTGGATACGCCCGGCTATGAACAGGCCAGCCGCAGTGATTTTCGCGATCTGGTGCTAGACAAAGCCGCGACGAGTGATGTGGTGCTGGCCGTGACGCCCGCGCTCGACCCGGCCCTGCAGATGGATGTGGATTTTTTGCAGGCGATTAAGACCGAGTTTCCTGACTTGCCCACTCTTGTGGCCGTCACGCAGGTGGATCGGCTGCGGCCCATTCGCGAGTGGCAGCCGCCCTATGACTGGCAGTGGGGCGATCGCCCCAAGGAAGTAGCAATCCGCGACGCGACGGCCTATCGCGCTGAACAGTTGGGGGAGTATGGCGATCGCATTTTACCCATTGTCACGGCTGATTCCACCCTTCCCCGCGAGGCGTGGGGAGCCGATGCCCTATCGCTGGCGCTGTTAGAGGCGATCGCCCCAGCGCAGCAGTTTCGGCTGGCGCGATTTCTGCGCAATCTGGATGCCCGCACCGTCGCCGCCGCCAGAATTATTGACCAGTACACGACGCAAATGTCGACCACCCAAGGCCTCACCATGCTGCTGAAGCAGCCGGTGCTGCAATTTATCTCGACCCTGACCACGGGGTCGCCCGCGCTGGCCTATGTGCTGGCAGAAAAAATTCCCATTGAGGAGGCACCCGTGGTGTTGGGCAAGCTGCAAATGGCCTACGAGCTGTCGGAACTCTTGACTGACAAGCCCCTCGCCGCTGATCTGCTTGCCCTGTGGCCTGTTCTGCTAGATAACCCTGCCCCCTCCCATCGCAATGCCTGGGCCTTTGGGCATGCCTTGGTCGAATATTGGACGCAGAATTTGGCCGTCAGTCAGCTCAAAACCCGCTTTGATGACTACATGCAGCAGTAGCGGGAGGCAGCGGTTGGTTGATTCGTAGGGCACTCGTTACCAAACGCGGGGTGGACAGGGCGATCGCCCCACCAGATTTTGCCGCATTAGCCCCCACACGGCCACCAGCCATCGCCGCGCTTCCGCAGTGGAATGGCCCCGATAGCGACAGAGCATTCCTGACATGAGCCGAGTTACACCGACAGTCGCTGGGGTGAGTGTCCGGGCGGGTTCGGTGGTCAAATCTGGAGCAGACTCTCCGATCTGGAAGGCTGTTTGAGATCCCGGTTGAGATGCCGGTTGAGATGCCGGTTGAGATGCCGGTTGGAATACCGGGCGATCGCCCTGACTGGAACAGGATGGTTCTGCCCCAGTTAGACGCCAGAGCGATCGCGCCGCTTGCACCAGCTCCGGCGAGATCTCGCGCCCGACGACGGCAAAACTTGCCACTACCGGACATCCTGCCAACCCATGCGCGCTAGTCATCATGGCACTGCCCCCCTGCAACTGTTGGGGATCAAGCCAGAGAAGGCGATCGCCCCGCCAGACTTCAGTGTGCGAGCGCCAACAGCCAGTCGAAAACTGCTCGCCTCGCGCCGTGCGCCCCAGCCGCACCATCTCCCAACCCATCCACAGCGCCTGATCTGCCAAATCTACCCGAAGCCGTTGTTGGATCTGCGCGCCATTGAACACAATGGTTTCCTGCGGTAGCCATTCCAAGCAGCCCCCTGGCTGCACCTGCACCTGCACCGACTGCGTGGCCGTTTGCCCATTGCTGCGGTAGACCTTCGCCGCTGCCGCCGTCGTCAGCAGTGCCTGGGCATCCGGCTGCACCTGAATTTGGCTAGAGAGGCGATCGCCCCCCACAATGCCCCCAGCCGTATGCAGCATCACCACATGGCACACGCCATCGCCTTCGGGATAAAACGGACGCTGCACCTTGAAGGGCGATTGGGCAAAGCTATGGCTCAGGTGAGTTTTTGGGTGGCGATGGGTAAAGTCGAGCTGAAGCTGCCCATGCCAAGCCTTGGACTCGTGAGGTTGGGGCGGTGCGTCGAGCGGCACGGGAGAGGGAATCGGCGAATCAGGGGACATGGGATCTCGGTAACGGCGGACGTTTATGCGATTTTAAGGGTACGCGATTTTAAGGGATGCCGTCTGCAAACCCACGCCCGACCTGCGTGATTCCTGCCTCATGCTCCTGCATCAATACAGCGCTGACATCAGCTTGCGGCGATAGGTGTGAGTCAGGGGATGGGCATCACCCAGCAGGTCAAAGATCAGAATCAGGGTTTTGCGTGCCGCATCATTGCGGAAGGTGCGATCGCCCTGCACCAGGCTGAGCAGGGTATCCATCGCCGGTTCGGGCTGGTTGGCTATCGCTTGCCGCACCGCCTGCATGTAGACCGCATCTTGATCCGTCGTATCGCCAGCAGGCAAAGGTTGAATCTCGAGGAGCGATCGCAGCGCTTGCGCCTGACGATACACATCCTTATCGTGTTCGGGCACCGCGGCAAGAAACTGCGCGGCGTCTTCAGGGCGCTGGTGCCGCAATAACCCCTGTGCCACAGCCATCAGCACCCGCCCATCCTGAGGGTAGTGCTCCATCAGCTTTGCCACCAGACGATCCACCTCCGCCCAATGCTCAGCGGCCTGTGCGGCCTGCAGCTCTGCCAAGCCCGCCTCCAGCGTGGATGAAAGATTGAGCTGTGCCAGAAGCTGCCGAATTTGCTCCTCGGGCAGCACGCCGACAAACCCCGGCATCATCTGACCGTTGACCACCACCCGCACGTCGGGCACTCCTTCTACTTTGTGGATATTTGCCAAGTCTGGATTCTGGTCAATATCCACCTTTGCCAAGGTGAATTCATACTCCTGCGCTAGCTTTTCGAGCATGGGTTTGAGCATTTTGCAGGGGCCGCACCACTGGGCGAAAAAATCGACCAGCACCGGCTGGTCAAAGGATTTGCGGATGACTTCATCTTCAAAACTAGCCATGTCAACGATGACAGAACTACCCATGGTGACGCTCGACTTCGATAGGGGTGGATGGATGGGGAGGGTGAGGTTACTAAGTACACACAAGTCTTCCGACTGAGAATTCGCCCTGAGGATTCGCCTGGGTTGATCCCCCTTAGTCCCCTTAAAAAGGGGAATCGGGTCGAAAATCCCCCTTGCGAAGGGGAATTTAGGGGGATCTCAACGGATTTGCCATAGTCAGGGCAATTTGTGTGTACTTAGTAGTCTTTTTAGGAAAAGGGGACTGAGGGGTAAGGGGCAAGATATATGTACTGAGTCGGGAGGGTGAGATTAAGGGGGGCAGGCGATCAGCCTGATGTGAGAAAGCGGCAGAACCCGCTCTCTGCTCAAGTCCATTGACAAGTCCATGGATTGGTATTTGCGCCCATTCATCTTTGCAGCAATGCCTACGGTAATGTTGCAAAGATGCGTATGACCTTTTTCCTAATTTTAGAATTAGAACTTTGGTGATCTGGGCTTTCGTTGAGTATCCTTCAGATTTCAGCAGTGGGGCCTCGCAGTTCTTGCCAATCTAGGACAATGCGGCTTAATCGCTGTGAGAATTAAGGGTTCATGACCCTGCGAAACTGGGCAGAATCAGCCCTGATGGGCGGAGTCTGGCGATAGATAGGCAAAGGAGATGACCCGCTTGGGGGATGCGATCGCCCCTGCTGACTGGCAAAGATAAAGGGCGTCTGATGGGCTGAGCGCCGTTTGCAATCGCCGTTGTTGCCTATACTCTGCTTAGGGTTGCAGTTCTACCAAAACCCTGCATTTTCTAACTGTTTTGCCAAATTGCTATGCCTTCTCCCCAATCGTTTGCTACTGTCGGCCTTGGCGTGATGTTGTCTTGTGGTATGGTGCCTGCCCTGCCAGCGGTTGCGATCGCCGTGCCTGAAGCGATGTCCCCTTCTGCTGGGCAGACCCGCGTAACCTACAACACCCGGCATGGACTCAGCCTCGCGAGCCGTTCAGAGATGCAGGCGGTGAGCCGCTCCGACACCGCGACCCTAAACACCCAATCCATGGCTGTCTCGTTGCGCCTCATGTCACAGGTGGAAGTCGACCATACATCTCTAGTGTCTGAGGTAAAAGCTGCGCCACAACCCCGATATGCCCGCTACAATCGACCGCCCATGCCCGGTGAAGAGGTTGCAGCGGAAGACGACGCATTGAGCCTAGCGGGCGATCGCTCTACAGCCGCGCCCGCCGCCACAGCAACAGACACCGCCCCCGATGCCCCCGCGCCCTTAGCCCAACTGCCCACAGTCGAACCAGGCTCACCCAGCCCCGATGGGGTGGATGCCGATCTCGAGGGCGATAACCTAGATACCGAGACAGACAGCACTGAGACAGACAGCCCCGATCTCGACCCGCCAGAGGTGCCCGACGATCCAGACTTGGCTCCCGTTGTCCCTCCCATGATTGATGCACCATCTGGCGCCGAGGTGCCCACCCCTGCCGTCCTAGAGCCCGACCCCGATCCGTTATTTTCGCCCACCCTTCCAGAAGAAGTGCAGGTGCTCAATAACGAAGCCATTTCTCTAGAGCAGGCGATCGCCCTTGCTCAGCGCAACAACCGCCAAGTTCAGACCGCCCGCCTAGAGCTAGACCGCAGCCGCGCCACTTTACAAGAGGCAGAAGCCGCCCGTTTGCCCAGGGTAAATGCCCAAGGCAGCCTCACGTTTCAAGAAGCGACTGAAACCCAGCCGTTTACGGGAGAAACCACCAGCAATGGCCTTGCCAGTTCCCTTGGGGGCAACGTCCAGGCTAACTACGACCTCTTTACCTCAGGCCAACGGTCTGCATCGATTCGCGCTGCTGAAGGACAGGTGCAACTGCAAGAGCTGCAGGTAGAATCGCTCACAGAGCAACTGCGGCTAGATGTCAGCACAGACTACTACGATTTGCAACAGGCCGACGAGCAGGTGCGCATTGGCCAAGATGCGCTGGCCCAGGCTGAACAAAGCTTGCGCGATGCCCAAGCGCTAGAGCGCGCGGGAGTAGGCACTCGGTTTGATGTTTTGCAGGCAGAAGTTGATGTTGCCAACTCTAGCCAAGAGTTGACCCAGGCCATTAGCAACCAGCAAATCGCCCGCCGTCAGCTAGCGCAGCGCTTGGGCATTTCCCAAACAGCGTCGATTACTGCCGCAGACCCTATTGATGTTGCCGAAGAGTGGCCGCTCACGCTGGAGGAAAGCATTGTGCTGGCCTATAGCAACCGGGCTGAACTAGAGCAGCAGTTGGTGCAGCGCGAGATTTCTGAACAGCGACGACGGGCGGCGATCGCCAACCTTGGGCCACAGGTGGGGCTGTTTGCTCAATACAGCGTCAACAACAGGCTTGATCAAGACGACACTGGCTTTCGCGACGACTACCAGTTTGGGGCGCAAGTCAACCTCAACCTATTTGATGGCGGAGCCAGCCGTGCCCGTGCTCGCCAAGAAGAGATCAACATCGAGATTGCCGAGACAGATTTTGCCAACACGCGCGATACCGTGCGCTTTCAGATTGAACAAGCCTTTCTATCGCTCGAAGCTAACCGTGACAACATTGTGACCACGCGCCTAGGCGTAGACCAAGCGCGAGAAGCACTACGGCTGGCGCGGCTGCGCTTTCAGGCGGGGGTTGGCACCCAAACCGATGTGCTGCGCGCTCAAACAGAGCTGACCCGAGCCGAGGTGAATCAGGTCAACGCGATCTTGGGCTACAACCGCTCATTGGTCTCGCTGCAGCGTGCTGTCAGCAACCTATCTGGGGATATTCTGACAGAGACTCCCTAGAAACTACTCCATAACCTGGGTTCGGGATAAGCTCCCCAATGTGCCGTGCTCGACGTGCACAGCACATTGGGAGTTTTGGGGCACTGTGCGACGCGCGATGCCCCAAAACCCACTTAACTCGAGCTGGCGTTCCATACGGTTAAAGCTGGCTAGCTTCCCAGCCGAGCATGGCCGTTTTGCGCTCTAAGCCCCAGCGATAGCCGCCTAGCTCGCCCGATTCCCGAATCACCCGATGGCAGGGAATGAGGTAGCTAATGGGATTGTCGCCAATGGCGTTGCCTACGGCTCTGGCCGCCGTGGGGCGACCCGCCAAGTTGGCCATGGTTTGATAGGTGGTGATGCCGCCAAACGGAATCTGCAACAGCGCTCGCCACACTTGAATTTGGAAGTTCGTCCCTTTGACGAGTAGGGTGAGTGGCTTTTTATCGCGAAATGGTTTGTTTGTAAAAATGGCATCGCAGAGGGGCTGGGTCGTCGTCGGGTCATACATCAGCTCAGCCCGTGCCCAGGACTGGCGCAAGATATCGACGGCAGTGTGCTTTGCGATAGTCAGCGGCGCATCATCCAAGAAGTGTAGGGTACAGATTCCCCGAATGGTGGTGGCAATCAAGGCATCGCCAAATGGCGTGGCGTGAATGCCGTAGGCAATTTGCAACCCTGCGCCACCCAGTTTGAACTCGCCCGGAGACACGGCCTCTAGATTGACAAACAGATCGTGGAGCCGCCCCGGACTGGACAAGCCGACATCGAGGGTTAAGTCCAGCAGATTTTTGGTTTGGTTGATTTTGGACTTAGCGTACTCTACGGTGAGGTATTGCAGAAATCGCTTGGGGCTAATGCCCGCCCACTGGGTAAACAGCCGCTGAAAGTGAGATTCGCTTAGGCCAATATGGTGGGCAATGGTTGATAAGTCGGGCTGGCTGAGATGGTGTTGTTGCATGAAGGCGATCGCCCGAGCAATTCGGTGATAGTCTTCACGGGTGGAGAGACTGGTACGCATCGGTTCACAGAGCCAACGGGGGTTAATATGCTCTCACGGTATCCTTGATATTGGAGAAACACCACCCGTTTCTTGCGGTCTGGCAAGGCTGCTCGGGGGCTGCACATGTTTCCCCAGCCGCAGGGTGTGGGCCTTAGCAGGTGGCTAGAAACCCGGTTTCTCTGCTGGTGGCAGTATCCAGAAGTGCCTTGGTCAAAAATAATTGGAATGCGAAATACTTTAACTCACAACTACTTTGAGATCGGCCTCGATATGGTTTGGTTGGCTGTAAAGCAAGGATTACTGCCTTGGTAGGGTGGGCACTGCCCACTATCCCTGAACTGTCAAAGCCGATATACCTTTTGATGTGGGGATGTTGATTTTTCGGGGAGGGAGTTTGAGCGGTGGGCAATGCCCACCCTACGACTCATCGTTTTCATAGGGGCAATTCTCTGCGAGACGGCAAAGCCGATCGCACTCTTTCAAGTAACGTTGAGGCAAAGGGTAGGGCAGTAGGGTGGTGAGATAATTAAGATAAACGGGGAAGAAGTTGCTGATGAACATTGGGGCACAGGTGCAGGAAAAACGGGAAGCAATTTTGGCAACAGCAGCGAAATACGGCGCTTACAACGTTCGCATCTTTGGCTCGGTGGCACGGGGCGAAGCCGACTCAGGCAGCGACGTGGATTTTTTGGTGGAAATGGAGGCGGAACGCAGCTTATTTGACCTGGGTGGTTTGCTGATGGAATTACAAACCCTATTGGATTGTCCGGTGGATGTCGTTACAGAAAAAGGACTGCGACCCAGAATCCACGCACGAATCCTGGACGAAGCGATACCCCTATGAGAGACGATCGCGAGAAATTGCAAGATATTTTGGAGGCAATAGAGCGCATCGATCGCTATGCCATGCAGGGTAGACAAACATTTGAACAGAATGAACTGATTCAAACCTGGTTCACCCAAAACCTGCAGGTGATTGGTGAGGCTTCTCGATCGCTTTCTTCAGCTATTAGAGATCAGCATCCAGAAGTGCCTTGAAAATATGTTGCTGAAAAGCTTCGAGACTATTCCAAGTTTCTTGAAATTTGCTTAAATTTGCTAGCGAATAGGCAGTTCCTCCACCGATCGTTGGAGGTTCAAAACCAACAATTTCTCTTTGATGAGGAAGCTGAGACCAGTTCACTTCCTCTGGCATCCATACCACACGTACCCAACGGAAATAACCAGACGGGGTTTCTCTTACCTCATCATCTAGCATTTCCACAACGTGGGTAATCTTTGCATGTTGATTCAAAAGCATCAGATTGCCCTTGGACGCCGATTTTGCACCTCTGCTGCTTGGCAACCAAAACAATTCAAAGACGCGACTTTCAACAGAGCCATTCATTTTCTGAATGCGGTCAAGGGAATAAGCCCAGTTCCCATTTGGATCGCGGACATTTTTGATAAAGAGAATTTTCGAAGGGTCACATTCAGACAGTTCTTTATAGCTAACATCTGGTGGTTTCAGTTCAGGAGGAGAAATTCTGCTTTCTAGGTCAGAATCACCTGCTTTACTATCGCTATGGTTTCCATCACCTTTTTGCTGCTGGCGTGCTATTTCTGCGGTATAACCCTCCAAATCATAGCCACTCAGGGCTGCCTGTTCAATTACTGCTACATCCTCTGGTTTGAGCCGTAGGTGTGCTCGATAGTCTTTCAAGTCGTTGAGGGTGAGCGAACTTAAGGGGGACTCTTGGTTTAGGCATTCGCGCAGAGTCACTTGGTATTCATGCCGCTTACGCTGATAGTCCCGCTGGGGTTTCAACACCTCTGCTTCGATCGTTTCTGCCTCAGCATCCGAAAGTCCCAGTTCAGCACGACGCAGCTTCAACAGATGCTTAGCCGGAATGGTAAACTCCGTGGATGTAGCGCGGCGCTCAGCCTCTTTGCGATATTTTAGCTTGGGGTCATCCTGAGGAGAGCGAGCTACCTGAATCCGAAAGCCCTCGTCCTTAAGGGTAATCAAGCTTGGACTCATGGTTGGAGAGGTTTCCCTCACCTTGCGCCCAGCATAGCGATGCAATTCATCAATGGTGATCACCCCATCACCATCTTCATCTGCTGCACCGGTAGAAATGCCTTCTACCAGGTAACGGCTGTAGATTGACAGATCCGCACCCTTTTCTTCAAAAGAATAATCCACAGCATTGGTGGAGGTCAGCACAACCCGCCCTTCCGCACCTAGTTGCTCTTTCAGGGGAACTTCGCCATCATCCCGCGCTACCAAATCGCCAAATGCTCCGCCAAAGCAGCAGTCGAGGATCAACACCTGGTATTTGGCTTTGCAGGTTCGAATCCGGTCATGGATGAACCGAGCAGAAGTGGCGGTGGACGTGAGTAAGCGATCGCGAATCTTCTCGGTATTGGTTGCAGCGAAGTACAAATCCCGGCGATCATCCTTAACGCCATGCCCTGAAAAGAACAGCAGCGCCAAATCTTCAGGTTGCCGATCTTGGACCCATAGTTCAATTTCCCGCGCCATCTCGAGCTGCGTTGGATTAATCAGGGGTTTTGCCTCGTTGAACCCACCCATTTGAGGGTTTAGCAGTACCTCCTGCAGTGCTGCAACATCCTTGGAGGCAGCGGGTAGCGGTTGTAGGCCTTCCCCATAAGTGTCAACGCCGATTAAGAGTGCATACTTTCCCATAAGGCTGAACTTAGACTGCTATGGCTGATTGTCAGGCGTAGTCTGCTGCTCCCGTATCTTAACCCGCAAGTTTGCTAACCGCTCGATCATATCCACAGCCTGATCCAACTCTTGTTTATTGCGATACTCAATGTTGTAGGTCATGCCATCCATTTCGCCAGACAGAACTAGGGTTTTGCCAAAGTACAGGTTCCCTAGATAATTCATCACCTTGCCTAGGTTCTCAGGGTTTATCTCAGTGGTCAGCATGCCGATGAGAAACGCCGCCGCTCCCGATTTAGCCGCTTCTGGGATTTCTTCATCACGAGCCAGACGGGCAGACTGCACCAGATCGCCAGACTCCATTTCGTCGGCGATGGTCAGCAAAAGGCTCTCTAGCTCAGCGCGATCTAGCTCTAGACCTGCTTCGCTGAAGTCAATGAAAACGGGACATGATTTAGGCATGGCAACTGGTAACAAATTGATTAATTCTCAGGTCATCATAGTTATTTAAGCAGAAGTAGTCCACTACTTTTGTAAGAGGGGCGTTGCTAAGTCGCTTCTATAGATGGGTCACTTACAGCTTCAAGAAATGCTCTGCCTATAACAGTCAGGTTCCAAATACCGTCTGATTGCTTGATCAAGTCTAAATTTGACAAGTGAGCATTAATGAAATTTGTGGGTTCATATTCAATTAGGGGAATTCTCATACTTAACAAATTAAGGATTTCTAAGGCTAATTTAATTGAGAAATTTGGTTCAGACTTTTGGGCTACCTCTATTAATCTTTGGGCATCGGCAGCACTTAGCCGGGATAAAATTCGAATGAATTCTGGATGAACAGAACCATCAACCAATTCATTGGCAACTAAATTTGTCCACAGCTCCTGCAGCGTCGTATCAACCTCACTGGATGAATTTTCTATGACTTTTAATATAATTGAGGGTTTCGGTTTATTTTTCCGCTTTCGACTGCTATTTGATGCTTTATCAGCAGCACGAGACAAGATTTGAGATGCAATGACTTTTTCCGCATCCACTAATCGGTCGAACCTTGCTTCAATCAATCGTCCAGTGCCACTTGTAATTGCCGTAAGCGGTGAGATCAACTGCTTGAAAGTGATACAAGCTGTATTTACTATCGATGTCCATGCCTGCTCAGGAATAGCTTCGGCAAGCTTTCCGATGCCGACAATATCAAGGCTTCTATCTTCAGCCATATATTCCCAGACAAAATAATGTATGACACGACAACTTAAACTATGCACTAAGCGTCAGATCCGCCGGATAAGACCCCTTTGTCAAGCATTATCTAGCAGATCTACAGGCATTGCCCAGTTTTCAGGGGATTAAACAGAACAGTTGCTGGATAAGTCTGAGACCTTGGAGTGCTATCCAGCAAATCTGATGGTCAATCCTGAAGAACGGGGTACTTATCCGTCGAATTGCTGGATACTACCTTCGCTTCTGAGGTTGTGCAGTATCTACTGGTGCCACCTGTGTGGGCACGGTGGGGTGGCGTCACAAAATGTAGAGGAAAGCACTTGTTTTCTCTGACGGGTTGGTTTATTCTTTGCGATACCGGAATCGGATTCCGGTGACATGTTAAACGCGCGCTTGGGGTTTTGGGCGCTGATTAGGAGTGGTGCGAACACTCACTAACCAGCTGACCTGACTCCTGGCGAAGGCAGGAGCCAGGCTTTGATGATTATCAAGCGCCTCGCTAATGCTGACAAGTGGTTGGGTCAACCACGCCCCAGGCGCGTTTCTTCGACACATCTCATTAGCGAGGTAAAACCCATGAGTTCAGAGATTAAGGCGCTGGTGCGATCGCACCAGGGCGAGGGCAACGCGCAAATTTGGATCATCGGCACACGAGACCAAGTGATCCATTTGATGAACGAGCTGTATGTGAAAAAGGTGGCGACGGATCGAGCGCAGTTTACGCCGATTATTCCCGCGCCGTTTATAGACGGGCAGTACATGACGGTGTTGGTGCGATCGCCCCGCGCCTAGTCCATCATTCAGCCGAGAGCGGAGCATTGAGCAGGGCTTGCGATGGCGCACGCCTTGTCTCCATGCTTCGCTAATCCAGTTAGCCCATACCTCATCACGGCTGCACTAGAGAGGGGCGGTGGTGACTCCAGGGGTAGGCGGCTTCGAGGTGAGCGGCCAGGGTGATCAGCGTTTGCTCGTCGGTGGGCTGGCCCACAAGCTGCACCCCAATGGGCAGGCCGTTTGGCGTGAACCCCGTCGGGAGGGCGATCGCCGGTTGACCTGTGGCATTAAACGGGGGACAGGGCGCGACCCAGCGCACAATATTTTCAAACAACTGCCCCGTCCGCAGGCGCGACCATTCCCCAATGCGAATTGTGGGATGCATGTAAACGGGCAGCACAAGCACATCGTAGGGCTGGGTTTTTACCACCAGCGTGCGGGCAAAGGCCTGCACCTGCATCACGGCGCGCAGGTATGCCCCACCCGAATTGCGGCGCGATCGCCGCAACAGCCAGCGATTCAGCCGCCCCATCACCACCCAGGGCACCCCCATATCTACCCCCGCCTGCCATACCGTGATCAGCGGCTCCACCAAATCAGTAAAGTCAAGATCGACCGGCTCGGCGCGGTGCCCCATGTCTTCCAACCGCTGCACCGTTTCCATTACCGCTTGAGTGCAGGGGGGGTCGCAGTCGCCGAGGGGCGCAAAGTGGGTAATGTAGCCAATTCGCAGCGGTTTGAGAGACGCCTGAGTCGCCTCCAGAAACGGTCGCTCGGGTAAGGGCAGCCAGTAGGGATCGCCCAGAACAGGCCCCGCCATCACATCCAGCAGGGCCGCCGCATCGGCCACGGTGCGAGCCAGAGGGCCATCGGTGGCTAACCCGCTGAGCTTGTCTCCGACTGGCGCATGGGAAACGCGCCCTCGCGAGGGCTTGATGCCCACCAGCCCGCAGCACGAGGCTGGGCCGCGAATTGACCCACCGCCATCCGACCCCTGCGCCACGGCACACAGCCCCGCCGCCACTGCCGCCGCTGCGCCGCCACTAGAGCCGCCGGGCGTATAGTCCACATTCCACGGGTTTCGAGCGGGTGGAAAGCCCCGAGGTTCGGTATAGGGCGCAGCGCCCAGCTCGGAGGTGGCGGTTTTGCCGAGAATCACAAATCCCGCCTGCTGAATTCGCTCAACCACCCCAGCGGACGCATCGGCTAGGCGATCGCGCAAGGCCCAAATTCCATAGGTGCAGGGCACTCCAGCCAAGGGCGTTAAATCTTTAATCGAGATCGGCACGCCAAAAAACGGCGGCAGCGGCTCCTCATCACCCTGCATCAGCCGCTCGGTTTTCGCAGCGGCATCAGCGCGAGCTTGGTCGCCCAGCACCGTAAAGTAGCTGCCCAGACGGGGATTCAGCTGGTCAATGCGCTCTAGGTATAGCTCTGTCAGTTCTAGGGGCGACACCTGTTTCTGGCGAACCAGCCGCGCCTGGTCAAGCGCTGGGGTAAAGGCCAAATCGGTTAGATCCATGCTGGTTGCAGTTGCCTCTAAACAGACGCTCTAATCATATCGAACAGATCATATCGAACAGATAGCCGATACATTTAGAGAGGGATTTTTTGCGCGGGCATTGCGTCGGGCGATCGCACCCTAATGGTACCCCAGCAGCCTCAGCCACCCGTCCACGCGAGAGCCCGCCCCAAATTCCTGCGCCATTTCCCCAATGGGGAACCCCCGGCTTAACCCTCATTCACGACTGGAGCATCCCCTGCAGCCATGACTTCTGCCCCCTTTTTGCTTATCGATCAGCAGCCCATCAGCGTGGCTCAGGTTTTGCAATACCTCAATGACAGCGGCAAACTCGAAGCCTTTGTCGCGGATATTGTGCGGCAATACCTAGTGGAACGGGCGCTAAAAGATCCCCAGTACCAGGTGAGCGATTTGCAAGTGCAGACTGTGATCGCTCAATTTCGGCAGCAGCAGCAGTTGACCGACGCCGCTCAGTTTGAGGCCTGGCTCGCCAGCAACGGGCTAACGCTAGAGGCCTTTCGGCAGCAGATGCAAGCGGGGATGCAGGCGGAGCAACTACGCACCTCCATCGTGCAACCGAATTTGCAAAGCTGGTTTATTGAGCGCAAGCTATTTTTGGATCGGCTCGTGCTATCGCGCATTGTGGTGGATGGGGAAGACTTAGCCGATGAGCTGAACCGCCAACTGGCCGAAGGTGCATCATTTGAGGCCATGGCGCGAGAGTATTCCATCACTGAAGACCGCATTGCCAATGGCATGGTTGGCCCCGTCAGCCGAGGCTCAATGCCGGATGAGCTGCGTGCCAAGCTGGATGTGGCCTCTCCGGGAGATGTGGTTGGCCCCGTCAATATGGAGGGCCGATGGGGGCTGTTTCGGTTGGATGCGGTGCTGCCCGCCAGCCTAGAGGACGAGCAGGTGCGCCACGTGCTAGAAGATGAGCTGTTTGAACTGTGGCTGACGGAACAAATGAAGCAGCTCGATGTGCGGTTCCAAGTTGAGCAAAAGTCAAATTTAATTCTGTAACCGTCTCGATCCTGTTCCCTCACCCCCCAGCCCGGTGCAAGGGACTCACGACCTTACCTGTTGAGCTAGTTCTGTTTTTTAGGCATGGTTGCTTTTTGCTTTCATGGTTGCTTTTTGCTTTATTTAAAAAAAAACGCCTCCTCTAGGCGCTGCTTCGCCTTTAGCTTCCCCATGTTAGACAGCTGAATCTTGCTTGGGAAGGACAGGAGCCGTAGCTAGGCTGCAAAGGGATCTCTTTGATCTCCACTAGGTGATGGCGGTTTTGTGCTACCTTATTAAAAATTTATCTACTGAAATATACATAGTATGGATAAAACTGGGCAGGGAAAGGCTTCATTTCTAGAGTCAGGCAACTTTGCAAATTCTCTCCACCAGCCAAGGCGGAAATACAGAAATCCTTGGAAGGTGATCCGCGAAGTCAAAAAAGAAAACCGTGAACTGAGACAAGAGGTTGCAGTTCTGTCATCTGAGAATACGTTATTAAGGGAAGATAATCGTATTCTCGAATCATTAATTCCGATTCCTAAGATCAATCGATGCTGTGATCTGAATCAAGTCCCAGACCATAAGGATGGTCTCATTTACTTCTTGGCAGAGGAAGGGACCTTCAATATCAAGATTGGTCGTACCATTAGCCTTCCTGTACGAATGCAGAAACTCCAGACCGGAAATTCCAAACGACTTAAGCTGGTTGGCTACGTTTTAGGTGGCTCTAAGCTTGAAACAGCGTTTAAGCTTCATTACCAGAACTACAAGCTAGATGGAGGTGGAGATGAATGGTATTCAAACCCTCCATTGAGATTTAAAGATTAGGTGATTCTGTTTGTTAGCAGAGCGTATCAGTCTTGGTGGATTAAGTATTCACTTGCGGTCTAACATAAACCCGGTTGGAGCGGACTGGCAAAAGATTTTGGTGCTGAGTTCAAGTCTACTAGCAGCCGCTCAAGCGAACCGTTAGACAGCTAAGCAACGACGGTGAACTCTGTCCCTGCCCCATGCCCCATGATCTCTCTGCTTTGCCCTGGCACGACCCGCCACTGAGCTTGCTCACGGTGGCTGAGCGCGATGCGCTAATTCAAACAGCGGTGGTGCAGTCTTACCGGTTAGGGGAGGTAATTTGGCTCTCGGCAGTGCCCGGTCATCAGTATGTGATTCTGACGGGGACAGTTCGGCTGGTTGCGCCGGATGAAGACGCGCGACGGCTGCAGCCGGGAGAGTGGTTTGGCGAGTTGCTGTTGCTGCCGCCTGGGTGGAAGGCCCGAGCCGCCAGCGCGACGGTGCAGGTGGTGCAGTGGCCTAGTGCCCTGTGGCACGAGATGCAGTCGCCGCAGATGCAGGCGTTTTGGGAGAAGGGGCGATCGCCCTTCTCATCTCCTCCCTCCCCAGCGCCCCAGCCCATTGCGGGCTATCCCCATATCGCCAGCGCCAGTGCAGAGACCACCGCTGCCGCCTGCCTCACCATGCTGACCCAGATGTTAGAAGTGCCTGCGCCGCTAGAGCGGGTGCAGCGACACCTGCGGGGCACCACGCCCCGCCACCTGAGCGATGCTAGCGAAAAGCTGGGGCTGCACCTGCGGCGACTGCGGATCGCCCAATGGGACGACTTGCGACAGATGCCGTTTCCAGCGCTAATGCAGTGGAGCCCCCAGCACTGGGTGGTGCTCTATGGCATGAAGGGCGATCGCCTGATTGTGGGCGACCCGCTGCAGCCCGACCGTGTCTGTGAGCTAATGGGGCGATCGCTCATCGAACCTCAGTGGCAGGGCACCCTGTGGCAAGTGGAACTGGTGCAAACCCAAGAGCGCTTCAGCCTCAAATGGTTTTTGCCCGCCGTGTGGACCTATCGCCGCCTGCTGAGCGAGGTGCTGCTGGCGTCGTTTACTTTACAACTGTTGGGGTTGGGCACCCCCATCATCACCCAAGTGATCATCGACAAGGTGATGGTGCAAGAAAACCTCTCCACGCTGGATGTGATGGGGATTGGGCTACTGCTCATTGCCGTTTTTGAAGCGGCGCTCGGCAGCCTGCGGCTGTTTATCTTTACCCACACCACCAACCGACTCGATCTGGCCCTGTCTGCCCAACTGTTTCGCCATTTGATGCGGCTGCCCTTGTCCTACTTTGAGGCGCGGCGCGTGGGCGACACCGTGGCGCGTGTGCAAGAACTCGAAGAAATCCGCCAGTTCCTCACCAGCACCGCCCTAACCGTCGTGCTCGACAGCATTTTTTCGGTTGTGTATCTCGGCATGATGGCCTACTACAACCTGCCGCTCACCGGGGTCGCGCTAGCGGTGCTGCCCCTATTTGCGCTGTTAACGCTGATCAGCACTCCCATTTTGCGCCTGTGGCTGAATGAAACCTTTAACCGCAGCGCAGACAGTCAGGCATTTTTGGTCGAAACCATGACGGGCATTCACTCCGTTAAGGCCCATGCCGCAGAACCTGCCGCGCGCGATCGCTGGGAAGGGCTCTATGCCCGCTTTGTGCGCACGGGCTTTCGCGCCACCACCACTGCTAACATCAGCAACCACCTCGGCGATTTCCTCACCAGTCTGTCCACCCTGTTAATTCTATGGGTGGGGGCGCGGCTGGTGATTAACCAAACCCTGACCATCGGGCAGTTGATTGCCTTTCAAATGCTGTCGGGGCGGGTGACGGGGCCACTGCTGCGGCTGGTGCAGCTCTGGCAAACGGTGCAGCAGGTGTTGCTCGCAGTAGACCGCATCGGCGATATCCTCAACGTGGCACCCGAGGCCGAACCGGGCACCGGGCTCACGCTGCCCAATCTGCAGGGGCAGGTTACGTTCGATCAGGTCTTCTTTCGCTATCACAGTGGGCAAGAGCCCATTTTGCGGGGCGTGTCGTTTGAGGCGCAGCCGGGCATGTTTGTCGGCATTGTGGGGCGCAGCGGCTCGGGTAAAAGCACGCTCTCCAAGCTGATTCAGCGGCTCTATTTACCCGAAGCGGGGCGGATCTTAATTGATGGGTTCGATATCAAAAGCGCCGATCTCTCCTCGCTGCGACCGCAAATTGCCGTGGTGCTGCAAGAAGATTTTTTATTCAACGGCAGCATTTTGGAAAACATTACCCTGGGCAACAGCGAGGTCACAGCAGAGCAAGTGGTGGAGGCGGCGCGATTGGCGGTGGCCCACGACTTTATTTGCGACTTGCCCCAGGGCTATGACACCAACGTGGGCGAGCGGGGCACGGCGCTCTCGGGCGGGCAGCGGCAGCGCATCACCCTAGCGCGGATGTTTTTGTCTCAGGCTCCCATCTTGATTTTGGACGAGGCGACCAGCAATTTGGATGCAGAAACAGAGCAGCAGGTGCTGCAAAACTTGCAGCGGGTGTCACAGCAGCGCACGCTATTTTTAATCGCGCATCGCTTTGCGCCGCTAAAGCGCGCCGATCACATTTTGGTGATGGAGAAGGGTGTGATTGTGGAGCAGGGCACCCATGAGGGATTGGTGAACCAGACAGGGCTCTATTGGTCGCTCTACCAGCGGCAGCAGGCCAATGTGTAGCCGCAGGCTGCTGTTCATCGAAATGTTGCATTTTTGCGACATCTTGTAAAAAGATCCCCGCTGTGTTTAATAATGACCTCAAATGTTCGTCGTGATTCGACAGAGAGGGAACTAAGGTTTATGGCATCCAAACAAACGAGCAAGCCCCCCTATACCTTCCGTGCGTTTTGGGGATTGTTGCTGCTGGCAGGCAACTTCTTGGTGGCAGCGTATTACTTTGGTGTTTTGAAGTAATCAAGAGGCCATCCCAAGGCGTCCCATTGGTGTGGACTTGGGATGCATAAACGCTAACCAGAGGGCAACAGTGATCCAAGCGTTTAGGTGCGTTTAAGTCAATGCACTTAAAATGCGCTTAAGTTGAGAAATAAAAGATCCCCATGCGTTGCGGCTGACCTCAAAGCCAGCGGAGCGGGGTTTTGGCTAAAACTCACACGTTAAAACTTACACCGTATAAATGGAGCGATCGCCCAGTGATCGCTCCGTTTTTTAATGGGTTTCTAGAGCTTAGATCAGGGCAAATGCGCCCTCATAGGGTGCCGCGAAAGATGCCTTGAGGCCGCACAAATAGCACCAGCACCATCAGCAGCAGCGCTACCGCCAGCTTGTATTCCGCCGGGAGAAAATACGTGCTGAGTTCTTGCGCAATGCCGATGACATAGGCTCCGGCGATCGCCCCATAGGGATTGCCAATGCCACCCAAAATGACCGCCGCAAACATCGGCAAAATTAAAAACCAACCCATATCAGGCCGCACTGCCGTAATCAGCCCATACATGCCGCCGCCCACCGCCGTTAGCCCCGCTGCGATCACCCAGGTCCACTGCACCACCCGCTCCACGTTAATGCCCGACACCCGCGCCAGATCCACGTTATCGGCAACAGCGCGCATCGCCTTGCCCGTTTTGGTCTGTTGCAGCAGGTAGTGCAGCCCCACGATCGCCACAATCGCCAGACCCACCACCAGCAAGCGGCCCTGGGTGATGCGAATGCCGAAAATATTGAGCGCGCTGACCACCGGCAACTGGTAGCGCTGATTGGCTGTGCCCCACAGCAGAATGATGCCGTTACGCAGCACCAGCGCCAGCCCAATGGAAATGATGATCAGCGTGGTAGACGAGGCGCGGCGATCGCGCATGGGTGACCAAATGAGCCGCTCGGTCAGCAGCGCCACGCCAATTGTGAGAAGAGCCCCAAGGGCGATCGCCACCCAAATTCGCAGCACCCCCAGCTCTGTAGGCAAAACCCGCTCTGCCGTCAGCGCACAGTAAGCGCCCAACGACATTAGATCGCCGTGGGCAAAATTCGCGAGACGCAAAATGCCATAGGTAAGCGTTAGCCCCACGGCCGCCAGCGCAATAATGCTGCCCACCGCAATGCCATTGACCAAAAGTTGAATAAACTGCTGATCCATAAACCCCAGAGAGCCCTGAGAGGGTGAGAGCGGCAACCGCGTGCTAGGACAACGCTGTAAATCGAAGGCTGCAAACCTGGGATGAACCTAACGCTTTCCCCTTAGCCTTGCTCACTCCAGCAACGTCTTCAGAATGCAGCACAATGGTTGCAGGTTTGGAAATTTCTGCAATTTCCACAAATTTTGAACCGCTTGGCGGCAGGTCTGCACAAGCAGCGAGACCTAAGAGAGTAAACTAAAAGCGGTTGAATGTTAAGGGAATCCCCATGACAACGCTTCAAATGACTGTCGCCGACATGGCCTGCTCTGCCTGTGTCGATACCATTACCAGAGCCGTGCAAGGCCTTGATCCCGCCGCGTCTGTGCAAGCAGATCCACAAACTAAACAGGTGCAGGTAGACTCGACTGCGGATGAGGCTGCCATCAAGGCGGCAATCGCCGCCGCTGGGTATTCCGTCGCTTAGCGAATCAGCAGAGTTTCAGGGGAGATAGGCAAGTCTTGGCAAGCCGAGGATGGGGTGGGGCGATCGCCCTGCATCCAACTTAGGTTGTTGCGGTTGCCTCATATTCTCTTGGAGATTAGGCAATTTCTCTTGGAGATTAGGCAATTACCCCGTCCTTTCTTGATCCCGACTCTATTCCATTAAAACCAGTTATTCCACTGCCCCATAATCTGCCGTGATCATCAAGACTACGCGAGAGCAGCGCATTCTATTCATTGCCGCCTTGGTGTTTTGGCTGCTGTGCTGCCTGTTCGCGCTGCAGCGCTATTTCGCGTTTTACCCCACCTACGTCGCGTTTGATCAAGGCATCTTCAACCAAGTGTTTTGGAATACGCTGCATGGGCGCTGGTTTGAGAGTTCGCTGTCTTCCACTGAATCCATCAACGTAATTCAGGATGGGGAATTCCCGGATGTGAGCTATCGACGGCTAGGGCAACACTTTACTCCGGCGTTGCTGCTCTGGGTGCCCTACTACGCCCTGGTTCAGTCTCCAGCAGGGCTATCAGTGCTGCAAATCACCCTGATTGCCGCAGCGGGGATCGTGCTCTATGCCTTGGCCCGGCAGCACCTTGCGCCGCCCCTAGCGCTCATGATTGCCCTGAGCTATTACTGCGCCAATGCAGTGATTGCCCCGGCGGTTGCCAATTTTCACGATATTAGTCAAGTGCCGCTGTATCTTTTTAGCCTGCTGCTGGCGCTAGAAAAACGCTGGTGGGGACTGCTGTGGCCGCTGGCGGTGCTGACGCTGCTGGTGCGAGAAGATGCGGGGATTGTGCTGTTTAGCATTGGTGCATATTTTGTGCTAAGCCGTCGCCATCCCTGGGTGGGAGGGGGACTGTGCGCCATGAGCCTGGGCTATGTGGTGCTGGCTACGACGGTGCTTATGCCCATGTTTTCGGACGATATTTCTCGCCGATTTATGGTGGAACAGTTTGGGCATTTTATTGATAATCAGGAAGCGACGACGCTGCAGGTTTTGGGAGCGATCGCCCGTCAACCCTTAGGGCTGCTGCAAGAGCTGGTGTCTCCGCCCGCCCGCACCCTAAATTTTGTCCTGGGGCAAGCGCTGCCCTTGGCCTTTGTCTCGCTGCTGTCGCCGAGCACCTGGGTGCTCATTGCAGCGCCTCTGTTTAAAACTCTGATTCGGCAAGATTCCACTGCGCTATCTCTGCACTTGCGCTATGCCCTGTATATCGTCCCTGGCCTATTCTACGGTGCAATTGTGTGGTGGGCAGCGCATCCCCAGTTCTTTCAGCCTCGGGTGCGGCAGTTTTGGCGGCTGTGCATGGTGTTGGCGCTGGTGCTCACCCTCACCTCCAATCCCAACCGCGCCCTATCGGTGGTGATCCCCGATTCATTTCAGCCCTGGGTCTATGCCTCGCCCGCGCAGCAGTGGCAGCACGCCCAGGCTATGCGCTCGATGATGGCGCGCATCCCCAATGACGCCAGCGTATCAGCTACTGGATATGCGATCGCCCATCTCTCCAACCGTCGCGCTGCGGTGCGCTATCCCGAAATCCGCATTCGCGAAGATGACGGCGTTGATAAGACGGTGCAGTTTATCTTGATTGATTTGTGGTATCCCCAACTCTTTGAACCGGCCTTTATCGATGAGCGCAATACGCTGATTGGTATGAGTTGGCGGATCAATGAATGGCTAGAGGGCGATCGCTACGGCCTGCGCGACTTCCGCGATGGCATTGCCTTGCTACGTCGCAATGCCGATACCAATCCCAATGCCCTGTCTCGCTGGCGCAGCTTTGACCAGCAGCTTCAGCCATTGATGGAGAATGCCGAATCTTGACTCGGAGGGCGATCGCCCAGCTTCTAACCCCAGATTCCAACCCCTGAATCAGACTCATTTGAACTCCAATCCTAAACGCCAGTTCGGCTAATCCCTAAATCTGCCCACGACCCAGACAGGAAAGTTTTGCAGCGTTTCAGCCCCGCGCTGTAGAGCTGAAACACTGCTGCGGAACTCACGTTGATCCTCAGGCAGACCGCTAGCTGAGCCTAGCAAACCTGAGTTCGAGATAAGCTCAACCCTTAATGTGCCGTGCGCGACGCGCACGGCACATTAAGGGTTTTGGGGCATCGCGCGTCGCGCGATGCCCCAAAACCCTCTTACCCCGAACTGACGTTAGCAAGTTGCCTCAGCTTCATGGGCCTAAATCAAACAACGCCAATGTCTGCTCCGTATATCTCTCAGCACTTTACTAAAACTTCAACCCCATATCCTGATCCTCACTTAAACAATACACACACCTTCCAGAGGGTCAGTGATAATCAAAACAACTGAAGCCCTAAACAGATGAAGATGGCATCGACCTGCCTTTGGCTGAAGAGCTAGCAATGAACGGCGCAGTCGCTTCAAATTCTGCTAGTCTTCCTAGCTGTTCAAAACTTCATTGGCACCTATCTTCGTCCTAACTTAGGAAAACGTCACTCTCGTGGAGGAACTAGTGAAGCACCCAGTTATTGCAATTGGCCTAGATTCTGCTGATCCCGTCATCTTAGAAAAATGGATGGATCAGGGATATCTTAAAAATCTCAACCGCATTCGCCAACGGGGTGCCTATGGCAGGCTCCATAACACCGCCTACTATGCAGGTGGCAGCGAAGCGTTTTCATCCACAGAGCCGCTGTGGGTGCAGTTTTGCACTGGGGTGCTGCCTCATAGAACCGGCTTTTGGGACACCGTTGAGTACGATCCTAAAACCTATGGCGTCCGCTGCGATGCCTATCGCGGCTATGACTACCAAGAATTTCCGCTGTTCTACGCCCTGGGTGATGACTACAAAGTGGCCGCCTTCGACGTTCCCGTGTCCACCATTTCTGACAACCTCAATGGTCTTCAGGTGTTGGGCTGGGGGGGGCACCATCCCTTCGTGCCAAGTGTGTCTCAGCCGTCTAACGTCCTGCCTGAAATTATTGAAAAGTATGGCGAAAACCCAGTGCTGCGTAAAGATAACGGCGGCTGGTGGGATCTGAAATATAAAGCTTGGATTCAACAGGCGATCGCCGATAGCCTCCAAGCTCGCGTCGCCGTTATTAAAGATCTGCTCAAGCGAGATCAGTGGGATCTATTTGTCACAGGCTTTGGCGAAACCCACTCCGCTGGGCACGACCTCTACGACCGCAGCCAGCCCGATCACCTCCTGCACGATCACCTGCGTCAAAGCGGGCTAACCGAACCCGACCCAATGCGCACCGCCTATGAACGAGTCGATGCCGCCATTGGCGAAATTCTTGACGAAGCTCCCGAGGATGCCAACGTCGTAATCTTTGCAGTTCACGGCATGGCCGCCAACAACACTGATCTACTCAGCATGTTTCTCATTGGCGAGATCATGTACCGCTTTAACCACCCTGGCAAGATGGCGCTGGCTCCTGGCAAATACGGTGCCCCCGTGCCACCCCCCAACACCAAAACCATCCGCAACTCCTGGGCCGGGGAAGTGTGGCGCACGATCAACGAACCCAACCCCATCAAACGATTCCTCAACAACTGGCTACCCAAACGGTTTCTCCAGAAAGGCCAGCATGGCTTGCTGTCGCCCTATCCCCTAATGGCCAATGGCACAGAGCTGGGGTGGATGCCAGGCTACCTCTATCGCCCCCTCTGGCCTAAGATGAAGGCCTTTGCCATCCCTGGCTTTTCAGATGGACAGGTGCGGATTAATCTGAAGGGGCGCGAAGCTGAAGGTATCGTCGAACCCGCTGAATATGATGCATTGTGCGACCAAATCACCGAAATGCTCTATGGCTGGCGCGATGCCCGCACTCAGCAGCCGATGGTGAAAAACGTTGTTCGCACGCGAGTGGACAATCCCCTCGATACCAACCCCAAACTCTGCCATGCAGATCTGGTCGTAGCCTGGAACCCCATTCCTACCGATGTGATTGAGCATCCTACCTTGGGTCGCATTGGCCCAGTTTCGCTCAATCGACCGGGTGCCCACCGGGCGCGGGGCTTTGTCATGGCAATGGGGCCTGATATCGAACCTGGCACGACCGTTGAGGGGGGCAGCACCGTTGACCTTGCGCCCACCATCCTCAACCTGTTGGGCGCACCGTTGCCCGACCACCTAGATGGTAAGCCTCTGATTGATGCAGTTAAAGCGCCCTGTTCCACGCCAGTTTAAGGCCCCTAGGGTTGTGTTAATCCTTCGGGCGTCTGGGAACAGAGTCGGTCTAAGCGCTGGTCAATCCATTTATTAATTGATGGTATTAATCGGTGGATTGATTAGATCAGAGTTCCTGAAATGCATAGGCTGTTGTGTGGCATAACTGCACAACAGCTCATATCAAGCCGCATTCAGACGCTCTAGGTTCGCTCCGTGTTTATATTGTTTTCAGTCTGTGTTGAACGTGATTTGAGCGAGGCATCTCTATGCAGCAGGCAATCTCCCAGCCCACCTATCGCCGCCAATCTTTGATTCCATTTCGCACCCTGTTTCGCTGGTTTGAACATGGGTTTACTGTATTTTCGCTGGTGGTCTATTCTGGGGGGCCATTTCAGGTCATTATGTCGGGCGGCATTAGCGAAGGTCAGCAAGCCGCTGTAGAGACTGATTTTGCGGCGTTACGCGCCATCTTCATGCTGACGTATGCCGTCTTTATGGGGCTATTGGTGCTGCGCTGGAAGCGAACACTGGTCAGCATCATCAAAACACCGGCGCTGTCGCTATTAATCGGTATGGCGGTGCTCTCTTATGTGTGGTCAGCGTTTCCTAGCGTCACCATGTCTCGCAGCATTGCCCTAGTGGGAACCTGTGCGTTTGGGTTGTACTTTGGCACACGGTTTGATCTGAAGCAGCAGTTAAAGCTTTTAGCGTGGGGCTGTGGCATTTGTACCGTGCTCAGTGTGGCTTTTATTGCGGTGCTGCCGCAGTATGGCGTGATGGCGGGGGTTCACGCGGGGGCTTGGCGGGGCATTTACGTTCACAAAAACGTGTTGGGGCGGATGATGGTGTTTGCCGCCTTGGTGGCGCTGCTGTGTTCGCTCCAGAAAGGTCAGTTTCGCTTGATGCACTGGATGCTGTTTGTCACCAGCACGGTGTTGATGGTGATGTCTCAATCCATGACGGCTACCGTCAACTATGTGGTGCTGATGTTGATGTTCTTTTTGCTGCGCCCACTGCGGTGGCGCTTTCGGGCCCGCACTATTGCCTTAATGTCAATTTTGTTAGCGCTGTCGGGTGGGGTTTTTGCCGCGATGGCGAATCCAGAAGTGATTCTGACCTCTTTAGGACGCGATGCCACCTTAACGGGACGCACATCTTTATGGCCTGAAATCATTCAAAAAATTGAGCTTCGTCCATTTTTTGGCTATGGCTATGAGGGGTTTTGGCGCGGTTGGAATAGTGACGCAGCAGAGATTTGGCGAGCTGTGCGGTGGACGCCTCCCCATGCCCACAATGGGTTTCTAGATCTGCTGTTGGCGCTGGGCATAGTGGGGATGGTGATCTTTACTATCGAGTACCTAACAAGCGTCGCTAAGGCCGCAGAGTTGTTTCAGAAAACAAACACGTCTGAGTATTTTCTACCGATTCTGTTTTTGGCGTTTACAGTGCTATTTAGCTTGACAGAAAGTACGATTATGGGGCGCAACAGCACGTTTTGGGTGATCTATGTGGCGATCGCCAGCGGAATTCGCATGGCGGAACTGCGATCGCCGCAACTAAACCGTGGGCTTTCCTCATCTTCAGATCGGCTATCCAGCGAGGCAGATCCATCTGCTATCCCTACGGGTCGCTCTGCGCGCCCTAATAGACTGTAATCCTGCCAGCGGTTTAGCAAATCTTGGAGTGCAACGGCTTTGGTCTAGCTTCGCCGCTGCACTCTGCTGGGTGAATATGAGTTCGGGATACGCTTACGCTTAAGCCCTTAATTTGTCGTGCGCGTCGTGCACAGCAAATTAAGGGCTTTTGGGTGCATTGCTGCAGTTACAAGGCTCCACAGCTCTCTTAGCCCAAATTGAGAGTAACGCGAGTTTAATAGCATGGTTTAGCCTTTGCGAACGGGCTTGATTTGAGACTGTTACCAAAAATGACAGGGCGATCGCCCCAATGATTAATAAATGATAAAGACTTTGACAGCTGCTCACTCAGCCTTAGGGTTAGTGAAGGTTCCACTACACACTATACAGACATAGGTTTTGACAGATTCTTGGGGCAACCCCAGCCTGTAGCTAAGCTGCATCTGTACAATAATCGACTCTAATCACATGACAGAATGAATCAATTTATTACGGAATTTGTACAACTTATGTCGTATTGTGTGTTGCCTTGCTCACAGGCTGGTTAATCCGCTTATGGTAGAAGCGAATATAAAGAAAGTCTTAAGGGGGCAACCGCATGACTCCATGCTTACTCCATAAATTCTGGGCACTGGTTGAAAATACCCAGTCGAGCGTGTTGTTAAACTTTGACGATGCACGTCTAGAGCAGTGGCTGATTAACCAATTGCGTGATATCCAAAATCTATCTCCCCATGAAGTGGAACCTGTGTCCCAATATGTTCACACTCGGATTCCGCTCATTCGAGAAATGGCCTATGAGCGCTAAGGTTCATGATGGAGCGCGCGATCGCACCCTACTGCCCTGTTAATCAATCAGCTCAGTACTGTGCCCAAGTCCCCCCTAACGACTCAGCTTTCGGGGCTCATCAATTCAGCGGTTTGGATCAAACTCAGCGGCTTGGATTAATCGAATTAATTCAGTGGTTCAAACTCAACGAAACTGGGATGTTGGCAATGCACTGCCAACATCCCAGTTTTGCTAGGCAATCAGGCAGCAAGCAAATACCGCTCAGCCCACAGCGACACAATAGGGCTAAGCCGCTGCTGCAAGACCGGAGTCGGATGGGCGATCGCCCCGATGAGGCCCCGATGAGATTTGGTTTCATTTGATACAAACAGAATTATTAAATCAGTGGACTGTTATGAATGTTAACAGCAGCATCTTTAATGAAAGCTTAACCTATATTTCTTAGAAGGTGCTGCCTGGCAACGCTGCTTTCTCGGATTGATTCTTAGCTTGCTGTGGATTGTATATGTTTTTGCATATGCAACTAATTCTTCGAAAAGCGCTAATGTTTTTAGCACTAGCGTCTGCATGGCTTACCGGCTTTAGTCAGGGCAGTCATCTCTTGAGTCGATAGCTCTGAGTATCCGAAGCATTCGATATGGCTCGGTCACGACCAATCCTCTGTGCTACGATTCCGATTCCAATTGGGTGACTGCATGTGACAGCTCTGTGCGCAGAGCTGCGTTTGTATCTCCCGAGAGTGTTCATATCCTTGGTCAACTGGTTTTGTGAAAATGAGTGATATAACTATGCGCAAACTGAGTTCTCTGCTGCTGGCGGCATCCGTGTCTGTGGTCGCCGCTGCATGCACCTCAACAGATTCCACTAGCGCTGATGGCACGTCAACGAGTGGCGTTCTTGATACTGTGAAGTCTCGCGGGCAGTTAATCTGCGGCGTTGAAGGCACAATTCCAGGCTTTAGTTTTGTGGATTCTAATGGTGAATACTCAGGTCTGGATGTGGATGTGTGTCGAGCGATCGCCGCTGCCATATTTGGGGAATCTGAGAACATCGACGACAGAATTGAATACCGCAACCTAGACTCCACAGAGCGCTTTACGGCTCTGGCTGGTGGTGAGGTCGACGTGCTATCGCGGAACACGACTTGGACTTCTAGCCGAGACGCAGGCGGTGGCAACGCGCTGGAATTTGCTCCCACGACCTTCTATGACGGTCAAGGGATGATGGCAACTGCTGACAGCGGTTTTCAGGAATTGACCGACTTTGAAGGGGCATCTATCTGCGTAGAAACAGGCACCACCACCGAGCTAAACTTGGCCGACCGAATGCGGGAACTGGGTGTGACCTATAGCGAGCTAAAGTATCAAGACTCAGATGCTACTTACGCAGCTTACGCCGAAGGGCGTTGTGAAGGTGTCACCTCTGACCTATCTCAATTAGCCGCTCGCCGGACTACCCTGCCCAACCCGGATGATCATGTCTTGCTAGAGACGGTCATGTCCAAGGAGCCGCTTGGGCCTGCCACCATTAATGGTGATTCTGCCTGGTTTGATGTGGTGAAATGGGCCACCTATGGCCTGATTCAAGCCGAGGAGTTTGGCATCACTCAAGACTCTGTCGATGAAGCTCTTAGTGGCGATAACCCTGAAATTCTGCGTTTTCTGGGTGTAGAAGGTGATTTAGGGACTCAGCTAGGGCTCCCCAACGACTTCATGGTGCATGTGATTAGTGCGGTGGGCAACTATGGTGAGGTGTTTGATCGCAATGTGGGCACCAGCACACCATTAGGGCTAGAGCGCGGCCTGAATGACATCTGGACAAATGGTGGCTTACTATATTCCCCGCCGTTTCGCTAGAAGCCTGGAAGGCAGGCAGGGTGCTTAAGGCTCAACATCATCGACAGATTGATGTGAGTGCTTACCTGCCGAGCGACGTGTTGCTCGGCAGGTAAGTAGAAAAAGGGTTAACTAAATAACTCTAAATAACTAAAGTCAATTGGTAATGGTTTAGCATTCTGCATCCTGGCTGATCGGGTCTGATAAGGTAAGCCAGTTCTACTGCTGTAGACAGGCATGGCGTAATCAACGTGCGATCCAAAACACGACGGATTGATCCAGTATCTTTTGGTGTAGCTATGACACAAACGAGCGATCGCAACATCGAAAAAATTCCCTTGTGGCGAGATGAGCGCATCATCAAAATTGTGCTGCAAGCGGTGGTGCTGATCATCGTATTGGGCGTGTTGGTGCTGCTATTCAGCAACGCGCTGACTGCGCTGGCGCGACAGGGGCGGCAGTTCAACTTTGCCTTTTTGCGCAACTCTGCTGGGTTCAATATTGGTGAAAGCATTGTTTCCTATGGCCCGCAAAATAGCTACACTTGGGCGCTAGTTGTGGGGCTAATCAATACGTTGCGGGTTATTTTTGTCGGGTTTGTGCTGACAACTATTGTGGGTGTGATTGCCGGTGTCGCGAGCTTCTCGAGCAACTGGCTGCTAAAGAAAATTAGTGCTGTCTATGTGGAGCTTGTGCGCAACACCCCGCTGCTGCTGCAACTGTTTGTGTGGTACTTCGGTGTGGTGCTCGCCTTTACTGGCACAGGGGAAGCTCCGACCAACCTGTTTAATTTTCTCTATATCAGCAAGCGTCAAGGGGGTGGCATCGCCATTCCTTGGCCGCCGGGTGTGTTGATGACTTGGGTATCGCTGGCGTTGTTGGTGCTGGGGGCGATCGCCGCTTTATTCATCTGGCGATGGCGCATCCGCATTATGGAAGAGCAAGGAGCTTCTGGGAAGCCCCAGTTAATCGCTCTAGCCGTTTTGGGTTTCGTGGCCCTGCTTTTGTTTTTCGTGGGGCTGGGTTGGGAGTTTCCTCAACTCAATGCAACCGGCGGCGTCAGCGGCGGGTTGAGCATGTCACTAGAGTATGCCGCCATTCTGCTAGGCCTCGTCTTCTATACCGGGGCTTTTATTGCAGAGATTGTGCGGGCGGGCATTGAGGCTGTGTCAAGAGGGCAGTGGGAAGCTGGAAAAGCGTTGGGCCTGCAGCCAGGGTTGCTGATGCGCCTTGTGGTGTTTCCCCAAGCCTTGCGGGTGATTATTCCCTCCCTCAACAGCCAATATATGAACCTGGCAAAAAATTCCAGTTTGGCGCTTGCGATTGGCTATCCCGATATTTATTCCACTGCTCAAACTACGTTTAACCAGACTGGCAGACCAATTGAGGTATTTATCATTATTGCGGGCACTTATTTAATCATTAATCTAGTCATTTCGGTGTTTATGAACACACTCAATCAGATGGTTCAAGTAAAGGAGCGCTAATTCATAATTCAGAGAAAATTCAGAGAAAATTCAGAGAATTCAGAGCGCCGGGCTGTTGAATAGTCGATCTGATAGGTATCGCTAGATTTATTGAGTTAACTCCTATGTCCACCACGTTTCCCACCTCTGCGCCTCCGGCGATCGCCGCTACAGGGCCCGTTGCTTGGTTACGCAAAAACCTATTCAATACCTGGTTGAATAGCCTGCTCACACTCATTATTGGGGCGCTGCTGGTGATGGCCACAGTTCGCTTTGGCAACTGGGCGGTTAATACGGCGCAGTGGGCAGTTATTCCTGCTAACTTTCAGCTTTACTTTGTGGGCCGTTATCCGACTGCTCAGTATTGGCGGTTGTGGACAACCCTCGGCATCATTGTGGGCCTCTCGGGGTTAACGTGGGGCTACCTCTTGCGACATGTCCGCAGCTTGTTTAGTCGCAATGTGCTGATTTGGCTCGGCATTGCAGCGCTGGTGGCCTTTATCACGCCGACGCCAGTGGTGCCGTTTCGGTTAATGTTGGTCGGCATGCTGGTGATTCTAGTCGCCACAGCGTGGCTGGGATGGACGCTGGGCAGCTCTCTCAAGGGCATGGGGCGGTGGCTTTCATTGGGCTGGGCGATCGCCTTTTTAGTTGGGTTTTGGTTGGTGGGGGGCGGCTATGGGCTGCGGCCTGTGGCTACCAGCAACTGGGGCGGATTAATGCTGACGCTGATGGTGGCGATCGCCAGCATTCTTCTCTGCTTTCCGCTTGGGGTGCTGCTCGCGCTAGGTCGGCAAAGCCCACTGCCCGTGCTGCGCTGGCTCTCAATTATTTACATTGAAGTGATTCGGGGCATTCCGCTCCTCGCGATCCTGTTCATTGGTCAGAGCATGATTCCCCTGTTTTTGCCCCAGGGGGTGCGTCCAGACAACGTGATTCGCGCCATCATTGGTCTCACCATGTTTAGTGCGGCCTACCTAGCCGAAAACGTGCGCGGTGGCCTGCAAGCCATTCCCCGAGGCCAGTCTGAAGCTTCTAACGCACTGGGTTTAAACCCTGTGCTCACAACTGGGCTAATCGTACTTCCCCAAGCTCTCAAAATTTCTATTCCAGCCATTGTGGGGCAGTTCATTAGTCTATTTCAAGACACAACCCTGCTGTCTATTGTGGGGATTGTAGAACTGCTGGGCATCAGTCGGTCAATCTTGGCAAACCCTGCGTTTATTGGTCGCTATTGGGAGGTTTATATCTTTATTGGGGCGATCTACTGGGTGTTTTGCTACGCCATGTCTTTGGCCAGTCGCCGCCTTGAGCGGCAGCTTAAGACAGACAATTGAATCAGTAACGGCTCTATCATTTTATACAGCGTCTACATAGGTAAAGCTCTCGACTGATTGCCCCAAAATTTTGGACAATCTCTAACCATGCGCGCCACGAGATATTCAGCCCCATACAAAGTCTTGGTGTTAGTTTTAACAATATCTAGCCATTAACCACGTTATGCTCTGATGGCATGAAATATAGGATTAAGATTAGGAGATTTCTGATTCAATAAAACCTCATATGTCATGGTTTATCCATTCAATCAGAAATTTTTTATAGGGGGCGTTGGCGTTGGCGTAGCCAATGGCTTTAGGATTGATTGCCCAAGTCGGGAAAGTTCTTTTCGAGAATTGTCTGGGTCTGCCAGAGGGATAGAGGGCCTGGATTGAATATGATTAAGCCATCATTGCGGTGGTTGACTTAGGGGACGAAGGCTCAGAAGCAACATGGATTTGAAGGTGGAGATTGACTAAGATGACGCAGTTTCAGGCAAATTCGGTCAGCGCGAACGCCAACGGGCTAGAGCCGATGATCATCGCTCAGGATGTGGAAAAGTGGTATGACAATAACTTCCACGTGCTTCGCGGCGTGAGCCTTACGGTGCATCGCGGCGAAGTAGTAGTGGTTATGGGGCCGTCGGGGTCGGGCAAGTCTACCTTTATCCGCACCTTTAACGCCCTTGAGTCTTACCAAAAAGGCATGATTACGGTCGATGGCATTCACCTATCTCGCGATTTAAAGAACATTGACACCATTCGCCGAGAGGTCGGCATGGTGTTTCAGCAGTTCAACCTGTTTCCTCATCTGACGGTGCTGCAAAACGTGACGCTGGCGCCCATTTGGGTGCGCCGCTGGACGAAGGCCAAGGCAGAAGAAAAAGCCATGCAGCTACTAGAACGGGTCGGCATTCTAGAGCAAGCGAAGAAGTTTCCGGGGCAGTTGTCGGGCGGGCAGCAGCAACGAGTGGCGATCGCCCGCGCCTTGGCCATGGAGCCCAAAATCATGCTGTTCGACGAACCCACCTCTGCCCTCGACCCCGAAATGGTGCGGGAGGTGCTCGATGTAATGCGCACCCTGGCCAAGTCAGGGATGACCATGGTGTGTGTGACCCACGAGGTCGGCTTTGCCCGCGAAGTGGCCGATCGGGTCGTTCTCATGGCGGACGGGCTGCTGGTAGAAGAGGCAAAACCCGATGCCTTTTTCAACAACCCCCAAGAAGAGCGGAGCAAAAAATTCCTCTCGCAGATTCTCTAATGGCAATTCCTGCCGGGAACATCCGGGTCGGGACCATCCCTTCTGGGAACTCGCATCTCGATCTGGTCATCATCTGCAAAGCCATAGGCCCCGCGCACAATGTAGAGGGGTCGGGCTTTTACCTCTTCATACACGCGCCCTAAATATTCCCCCAAGATGCCCATGGTGATCAGCTGCATGCCGCCCAGAGTCAGCACCGCCACCATTAGCGAGGCATAGCCTGGCACATCCACGCCTAAAATGAGCGTGCGAATCACTAGAAACAGCGCGTAGAGCAATGCCAGCACCGAAATTCCCAGTCCGATATAGCTCCAGATTTTGAGCGGAATTTGGCTAAAGGACACGATGCCATCTAGGGCAAAGTTCCAAAGTTTCCAATAGTTCCAACTGCTGCGGCCATCGAGACGGGGTGGACGGTCGTAAAGGACGGCGGTTTGCTTGAAGCCCACCCAGGCAAACAGCCCTTTCATAAATCGAGTGCGCTCGGGCATTTGCTTGAGAATATTGACGATCTGCCGATCCAGCAGGCGGAAGTCGCCCGTGTCTTGCGGGATTGAGACATCGCTCATGCGGTGAATGACGCGGTAGAAGGCCCGAGCCGTGGTGCGTTTTAGCCAGTCGTCACCTTGGCGCGATCGCCGCACTGCATACACCACCGAAAATCCCTCGCGCCACTTTGCCAGCAGCGTCTCAATCAGCTCCGGTGGGTCTTGCAGGTCAGCATCCATTGGGACTACCGCTGCGCCCACGGTATAGTCCAGCCCGGCAGACAGGGCGATTTCTTTGCCAAAGTTGCGCGACAGGCTCAGAACTTTGATGCGGGGGTTGCGGTAGCGATGCCCAATCAGCAGCCCTAGCGTGTTGTCGCGGCTCCCATCATCCACACAGACAATCTCATAACTAAGCGATAGCCGATTCAAGACTGCTTCTAGCCGCTCAAACAGATGCTCAATATTAGACGCCTCATTAAAGAGCGGAATGACCACTGACAGGTCAATTGAAGGAACATCGGACGCACCAGGGGGGAGATGCATGGGGTGGGGTGGCTCGCTAATCGTTCCCTAATCTCGCTATCATAGCGAATGTCGTATCAGCTACAGCCATGGGTAGACAGCGCTCACTGCTTGCATTGATTCTCATTTTGGCGATCGCCGCAATTGTGGTGCTCACCCAGCTTCCCATGCGGCTGGGGCTAGACCTGCGCGGTGGCTCACAGCTCACGCTTCAGGCTATCCCCACCGAGGCCGTACCCGAAATCACCCCAGATAAGCTGGAGAGCGTGCGGGCGGTAGTAGAACGCCGGATCAACGGTCTAGGTGTGTCTGAGTCGGTGGTGCAAACCATTGGCGAAGATCAGCTCCTCGTGCAATTGCCTGGCGTCAGCGACCCAGAGCAAGCGGAACGGGTGTTGGGCGGTACGGCACAGCTCGATTTTCGCAGCCAACGCCCCGGCTCTGAGTCTGACCTGCAGGCCGAGTATACGGCACGGCAAATTTTGCTGGCTGAGCAGCAGCAACTGCAGGGCAATGGGGACGAGGCGGCGATCGCCCAGAATCAGCGAGCGTTAGAAGAGAGCGATCGCGCCCTAACTAGCTACTTCGAGGACTCTAACCTGACGGGCGAACAGCTCCGCAACGCCTATGCCGCCCCCGTCTCGGGCACCAGTTGGGAAGTGGGGTTAGAGTTCAACGACGAGGGCGGACGCCAATTTGCTGAGTTAACCAGGCAGGTCGCCGGTACCGGGCGCAGCCTAGGCATTTTTATTGATGACGAACTGCTGAGTGCCCCCACAGTCGAAGCTCGCTATGCTGAAACTGGCATTGCAGGTGGGCGCGCCAGCATCACCGGTGGATTTGACGCCCAACGCGCCGCAGACTTAGCGCTCCAGCTTCGGAGTGGGGCGTTGCCTGTCCCCGTCGAAATTGTTGAAAACCGCACCGTAGGCGCAACGCTAGGACGCGACAGCATCCAGCGCAGCCTCTACGCGGGGATTGCCGGGCTGGCGCTGGTTCTCATTTATATGGTGATCTACTATCGCTTGCCGGGGCTCATTGCTAACCTAGCGCTCGTGATTTACTCTCTGCTCACCCTGGCAGTGTTTAACCTGCTAGGCGTCACGCTTACCCTTCCGGGCATTGCTGGGTTCATCCTTAGCATTGGCATGGCCGTCGATGCCAACGTGCTAATTTTTGAGCGCACTCGAGAAGAGCTTCGCGCGGGCAAAACCCTCTATCGGTCTGTGGAATCGGGCTTTTATCGGGCCTTTTCTAGCATTCTGGATAGCAATGTGACCACGTTAATTGCCTGTGGTGCGCTGTTTTGGCTCGGGTCTGGTCTGGTGCGAGGATTTGCGCTGACACTGGCACTGGGGGTCATGGTGAGCATGTTCACCGCGCTGACCTGCAGTCGTACCCTCATGCTGTTTGCCCTTAGCTTTCCCTCCTTGCGAAAGCCCAATTTGTTTTGCCCCAACCTTGCTCCGTCGTCGTCTCCGGCCACCCCTGCGTCATGAAACTTCATGTAATTCAACAGCGCCAGACTTGGTGGCTGACTTCTCTGACTATGATTCTTAGCGGCATTGTGGCAATGGTGATCTCCTGGCAGCAGCTTGGAGCCCCGCTGCGCCCCAGCATCGAGTTTGTTGGCGGCACGCGGCTGCAGCTTGAGCTAGCCTGCACTCGCAGCGACACCTGTGATGCCCCCATTGATCCGGCGGCAGTGCGGGAGGTATTGACGGCGCAAGGGCTAGGCGGCAGCAGCATTCAGGTGGTCGGAGACAATCAAACATCGCTGTCAATTCGCACCTCGACGCTAGACGTTGAGTCGCGTACCGCTTTATTAACGGCGCTGAACCAAGATGTGGGTGAGTTTGACCCTGCCACGACGCAGATTGATACCGTTGGCCCGGTGATTGGGCGGCAGTTGTTTAACTCCGGTATTCAGGCCTTGCTCGCGTCGTTTATTGGCATTACGGTCTATCTCAGCATCCGCTTTAAACCTGATTTTGCCGTTCTCGCGCTGGTCTCACTGTTTCATGATGTGCTGATCACGATGGGAGCGTTTGCGTTGCTGGGCTTGGTCTTGGGCATAGAGGTCGATAGTCTATTTATCGTGGCCCTGTTAACGATCGTGGGGTTTTCGGTCAACGACACGGTGGTGATTTACGATCGCATTCGTGAAATGCTGAAGGTGCATCCCGACTGGCATATCGACGATATTGTGGATGGTGCCGTGAATCAAACCCTGACGCGCACAATCAATACAACCTTGACGACGATGCTATCTCTGGTCGCCATTTTTCTATTTGGCGGCGAAACGCTAAAGTATTTTGCCTTGGCGCTAATTATCGGGTTTATAGCCGGAGCTTATTCCAGTATTTTTATTGCGAGCACGATGCTCGCGTGGTGGCGCGAGCGCACGGGTCGCGCGGTATTAGGCAGCGCAGAGGGCATCACGCTGGATGATGCCGTGCTTCCCAGGCCTGAGGATGCGGTGTAGCAACCCCAGGCGGTATGGGGATGATGTGATTGTGGTGAACTCATCAAAGCAACGCCGATCGAGGCTGTTTCGAGCAAATGCAACGGGGCGATCGCCCGAGTTAGAGCAGCAAATGGAACGGCTGCATCAGCTCACGGTGTGGGGTCGCTGGGGAGTGGTGGGGCTGCTGTGGCTAACGTTAGCACCGCTGAGTCTTTGGTCACTGCGGTCAGACATTGCGCTGTGGCTAGACTACTTTACCTGGGCGGCAGTGCGATATGGGCTGGCCTTTAATACGCCTGCGGCGGTGGGCATCGCCGTCTGCATTGGCATGACGGTAAGCGTGCTGGTGTGGCAGAGCCGCAATATTGTGTGGGGGTTGTCCGCCCGCGAGGTAAAGCGGCTGGAGCACCACGTCCTGCAGATTCGCCAGCGCGGGCCGCGTCATCCGTTTTGGCGCTGGGTCTGTGGCGATCGCCCCGCCCATCCTCAATAGGGAAAACGAAAAAGAGCAATGGCCTGGTTCTCCGCATGGCTAACGGCTACCGCTGAGTTTCGCAATCGCTTCTTGCGCTTGGCTGCCATCAATGTGCTGTCTAATCTGATGGTGCCGCTGGCAGGGTTGATCGACGTCGCCTTTCTGGGCCATCTTGACGACATTCGGCATTTGGCTGGTGTGACCTTGGCAACGGTGGTGTTCAACTATGTGTATTGGAGCTTTGGCTTTTTGCGCATGGGCACCACAGGCATGGCAGCTCAAGCCACTGGGCGTGGCGATACGGATGAGGTCTGGCTGGTGGGGCTGCGCCATGGGGCGATCGCCATCGCCGCAGGGTGCATCATCGTGCTGCTGCAAGCCCCCATCCGCGAACTAGCGTTTGCGATGCTGAGCGCCAGCCCCGATGTGCTAGACGCAGGGCGAGCCTACTACACGGCCCAAGTCTGGGGGGCACCAGCGGCACTGCTGGACTTTGTGCTGGTGGGCTGGTGTTTAGGTCGGGGGCAAGGGCGGCGGGTGCTGATGTTGTCGGCTGTGCAAAACAGCGTCAACGTGGCTCTGAACTATGTGTTTATTGTGCTATGGGGCTGGGCCAGTGCTGGCGCCGGGGCGGCAACGGCCCTAAGCCAATGCGCCATGCTGCTAGCAGGGCTAATCTTGATTGCGCCAGACGTCAACAGGCAGCAGGTGCGATCGCTCCTCCCTCAGCTTTTTGATATGACGGCCTTGCGCTACATTTTTGCCCTCAACGGCAATATCACCATCCGCACCTTTGCCCTAGTCAGCACCTTTGCTGTGTTTACCAACCTCAGTGCCGCACTGGGCACCGTGACCTTGGCTGCCAATACACTGCTATTGCAGGTGATTACCCTAGCGGCCTACTTTATCGACGGGCTAGCCTTTGCAACCGAAAGCTTTGCGGGCATGTTTCACGGTCAGGGCGATCGCACAAAACTAACCGCCCTAGCTCAGCTCTCTGGCAGTCTCAGCTTGGGGTTAGGGGTGGCGATCGCCCTCCTGTTTTCTATCTTTCCAGAACCCCTGTTTGGCCTACTCACCAGCCACACCTCAGTGATTCGTCAAGTGACCGACTATGTCTGGTGGCTGCTGCCTATTTTGGCCTTTGCCTCGCTGGCCTATATGCTAGACGGCTATTTTTTGGGCATCACAGCCGGTGCAACCCTACGCACATCGGCGCTGATTTCCTCTAGCTTGGGGTTTGCGCCGTTGGCCTATGTCTCGTGGCAGCAGCAAAGCACTCATCTGCTCTGGTTAGCTCTCACTGGTTTTATGGTGGCCCGCAGCCTGACCTTAGGAAGCGCCATGGGGCGTATGGTTCTAAATCCTGAGTCTCAACCAGGGTCGGGAGCGTAATGCCCCACCACTTTCCCAGAAGAGCAGAACAGTTATCCCCCTCGACGCCATTCATCGGGACGCTCGCTTCGGCTTCGCTCAGTCCGCATGGTGGAGGGCGAAAGTTTAGCGGCTTGGTATGACAGACAGGCTGATGTAGGGTTTGAAGCGCTGCTGATTAGTATGCATAACCTGAATTTGGGATGTACCCAAACCCGCCTAACCCGAACTGACATAATTTCTGGCGATCGCCACGAAAAAGCTGCTCTACACAGATGTCAGCGCCCAGCACTGGTCAGAGTTCAGCCTACTTAGACGGGAATCTAAGGAACGCTCTGACCAACGCTTGCACGACTGGTAGATGCAGCTTGGTGAGGAAGGGATAGCTCGTTGCCCATAGCGTCGCGCCTAGAAGATTAGCCGGGTTCACTCCACCCTCTTGCACCGCAAGACGTACTGGAGGTGGCTAAATCCTATTCGCGCTCCTGCTATGGCAATAGCATAAAACAAAAATGCATAGAACAAACCCTTTCATTAGAATGAGTGTGATAGAATTGACTCTATCAATGGTGGAGCGATCGCCCGCCCGATAGAAGAACCTGATAAAAGCCGCTCATCGCTGAGGTGCTTGGGTAGAGCGCCGTTCCACACAACCCGTCGGTGCCAGGTTTTCAAATCACGATTGAACCCATTAGCGGTTCCAGCAGCGGTTATAGTCCATGAAAACTAGCGTCACAGACCTGCAAGGAGTACGTCCGTGATTCATGCCACCTTACATCAGTTCAAAGTATTCGAAGCCACCGCTCGTCTCGGGAGCTTTACCCGCGCAGCAGAAGAGTTGTATCTCACCCAGCCCACCGTGTCGATGCAGGTGAAGCAGTTGACTAAATCCATTGGCCTGCCCCTATTCGAGCAGGTGGGCAAACGGCTTTATTTAACTGAGGCAGGGCAAGAGCTATTTAGCACCTGCAAAGACGTGTTTACCCGGTTAGAACAGCTCGAAATGTCTGTTGCCAACCTAAAAGGCATGAAGCAAGGCAAGCTGAAGCTGGCTGTGATCACCACCGCCAAGTATTTCTTGCCTCGGCTGTTGGGGCCTTTTTGCCAGAAGTATCCTGGCGTAGATATGTCGCTGATTGTCACCAACCATGAAAAGGTGATCGATCGCTTGGCGAACAACCAAGATGACCTCTACGTGATGAGCCAACTGCCAGAGCACCTCGATGTGCATGCCGAACCTTTTATGGATAATCCATTGGTGGTAGTTGCACCGCGCCATCACCCCCTTGCGGGAGAACGCAATCTTTCGCTTAAGCGCATCAGCGAAGAAACGTTCATCATGCGGGAGCCTGGCTCGGGCACGCGGCGAGCGTTTCAAAAACTGTTGGATGAGCAGGAACTGACGGTAAAAGTGCGCCTAGAGTTAGGTAGCAACGAAGCCATTAAACAGGCGATCGCCGGAGGTCTGGGACTTTCGGTGCTGTCGCGCCATACGCTGCCGTTTGATCAAGACAACAGCGAGTTCACCACGCTCGATGTGGAGGGGTTTCCCATTCCTCGCCAGTGGTATTTGGTGCAGTTGGCCGGCAAACAGCCTTCTATCATCGCTAGCACGTTTCACGATTACCTCAAGTCTGTGGCCCATCACTTTGCAGAGACAGGCACCGTGGACTTGAATAACCTGGAGTTAAAATTGGGCGGCAGTCAACCCGTTGAAGCGCGATAAAGGCTGTGTCAGACTTATCATCCACATGTCTACAACACGACCTGTCTCTAGCTGTTGCCCTGCTGTCCCACCTTGAGATGCTTAAGTTGACACAGATGCACGGCCCGTGCGCCCCTACACAGATTCATGCCTCAATTCAGCAACGCCTCCAATCGATTTAGTCCTAACCGAATGCTGACTAGGCTTATACATTCTACCCAGCCGCTGTGGGCTAAAACTGGCGTTTGGAAAAGATGACAGTGGCGATCGCCAGCAGCAACCAGATATAAACCAGTGCATAGAGTACGTTTGCCGCCAACTGAAGCGGCTCTGGTAGAAGCGCGGCTCCATACACGGCTTCATTCCGCAGGTTTAGACGAGATAAATCTGGCAGCACCAAATATAAGATTTCGGTCAGGCGCTGTAGCCCCGCGCTTTCACTTAGCTTGCCAAAATTCAGTAAATCACGGCTAAGGGTGCCCATCAAATACACCCCAACCGTCAGCAGCGTGGCTAAGAGTGAGCTAGAAAACACGCCAAACAAAATTGCCACTGCCGTAATTAAGGACAGCTCTAAAAACTGGAAACTGGCCGCGAGGATCAGGCTATTGAACGGAAATGGCACCTGATAAAGCTGGAGCACTATTAGCAAAATCAGCGTCATGATAGCAATCATCAAAGCCAAGACGGCAGACAAGCCTAAATGCTTGCCCACAATAAATTCAATGCGGCTGACGGGCTTGGCAATCAACACGTACACGGTGCGCTTTTCGATTTCTTTGTTGATCAGCCCTGTTCCCAAAAAGACCGCAATCACCAGCCCCACCAAGCCCACACCCGCCAGCCCAACATCCAGCAAGATTTTGTCTTCGGTGCCCCCCGAGATCGGAGGCAGCAGCGGGGCGATCGCCAATAGTGCAACTGCAAACAGCCCCACTAAATAGAGGATGCGATCGCGAACCACCTCCCGAAATACATTTGTGGCAATCACCACAATCCGTCCCACACTCACCTAATTTTGCTCCTGTGCTACGCTATTGCCCCAGATCATATCGCTTGTCGGCTGGCACTCAACCTGGGTTAGGGGTTCAGCCGTGGCATTGGTGCCATCCAACGTCGTGAGGGACGTGGGCACCTGCCGAATGACGCAGAGTTTTTCGATGGCATAGCCGCCCGGCAGAGAGCTGGGGCCACTCCACACCGCACTCAAGTTCAGCACATATTCCGTTTCGCGCACCTGGTAAGGCACAGTGCCACGAAATTCCCAAAACTCATCTTCGGGCACCTCTGGCACTCGCTCTAACGTTTGATTCTGCAACGTTTGCAGACTGTCGGGCAGGTTATAAAGCCAAGCTTCTGTCTCAGACCAGCGCCGCCCATTGAGGGTGCCTTGCAGCAGGGGATCGGCCACGTTGAGCAGCAATCGGCCGCGCGGCGGCGCTGAGGTTTCGCGGTTAAGCCGCACCACAAACGCACTGCGGCTAAAGTTATCGGCTAGCAGGCTGGGATAGGTGATGACCCAATCTTGCACGAGGAAATGAAACCGAAACCAGCAACTGAGCAAGAGGCCCACTAGTGCGAGCAGAATCGAGGCTTGCCGCGTGGCGGGATCAGGCAGGCTGAAGGTGAGATTGGGGAAAAATCGAGGAATGATGGCGATCGCCACCGAAATCAGCGGCCAGCTAATCAACGCGGTGGCGATCGACGCCTGATTCCACCAGCCATATAAAAGCACACAGGTCAGAGCCCCTGTTATCCATGGCCCTGGATAAAACATCCATCCCAGCAGGTTAACCCGTGTATTTCCGGTGGCCCAGCCAACTCCCCCAGTCAAAAATAACCAACCCAGCCAGGCCAGCAATTCCTGTAGCTCTGGTGTAGCAACCAAGAGACACAGAAACCACGAGAACAAACTCAGCAAAATTAACGTTTGCCAAGAGAGCGTTTGGGGTGGTTTTAGCTGATCCCAGACCTGACCAAAGACGCCAAAGAAAGATTTTAGTGCAACCGGGATAAGAAGGGCTTTGAACACGAGTAGGGGCGGGGTTGTGGGAATGACGTTGGCAGACTGTTTCTAAGAAACCGGTTCGGGGATTTTGTTTCGGCGAGGGCTGTGGAGGTGACCCTACTCCTGATTCTCTTTCGATGTTACTGGAGGGGGGCTCCCGTAAGAATGATGCGGGTGAGCAGCAGCAGGAGGATGGCGGTATGGCTAAAGGCGTTAGCGGCCAAGATCGTGCTGGCGCGCTGGGGTATATCTGCGGTTGGGGCTTTGCGAGAGCCCAAGCGCCGCCGGTCGAGCGATCGCCCAGAGGTTTCTTGCCGCGCAGCCCATTCTTGGGGCGTCATCAGGGCCAGCTCTAGCTGGCTAAACCCCAGCAGTTTAATCAAGAAGTTGGCGAAGAAAATCAAAAACCCTGCCCCGACAAACAACGACAGGGTATCTACCGTCCATCGATCAAACAGAATATAGTTAAGCAACTGCTCCTGTAGGCCGGGCGGCAAAAACTGCTCAAAGCTAAAGAACAGCGTCCACCCTACGCTCGTTGTTAACAGATTGAGCGTGGCGGCATACTGAGTCGCCTTGCGGGGCGAAAAGCGCAGATTGCGCTGAAACACGTGGGATTCAGCGGCGATCGCCAGCAACAGAAACATCGCTTGAAAGATAATGGCGCGCAGCGGAAAAATAGAAAACGACATGGGGTGTGGTAGGAATTGTCTGCAAACTGCCTAGTGTGCTACCTGTAGGGGCGAAAATGCGCTTAAATAGAGTGACCCCGCTATAGACAGCGTTGCTTAGCGAACGCCCCCATCGCACAGCCTGATGTCGCCAGCCAGCATATTGAACCCAGCATATTGGACGAGGACTGGCATATGGTCAGTCGGTCATCCTACTTCTATATATTTTGACTCGTCTGACCTGAATGCGATCGCCCTTTCCATCGCGTCTAACCCGCCGCCTCTGCCCTGAACTCATCCCGTCCAGCATCAGTTCACGCAGGCTGGCGCTAGCTGCCCTACTATTCTTAAGTGCCTACGCGCTTTGATCTGACGAGCCCGTTGATTTGACAGGATTTAGTCCCCTAATGAACAATCTTACGACCATGACACGAAATGGCATCGGTATTCGCACCGCTCAGGTGCGCTCAGAGCGGTTGGTGGGGCAGCTCCATGTCTATGACGGGGCGGGCAAGGGCAAGTCACAGGCGGCATTGGGAGTGGTGTTGCGCTCGATTGGGCTGGGCATTCATGCTGATGAGCTAGGGCCATCGCGGGTGCTGCTGCTGCGCTTCCTCAAAGGGCCTGGGCGGATGTATGACGAAGATGCCGCGATTGAAGCGCTACAGCGGGGCTTTCCCCATCTGATCGATCAGGTGCGTACGGGGCGGGCTGAGTTTTTTGGCGCGGAAGAGGCAACCCGATTTGACCGCTTGGAGGCGCAGCGGGGGTGGGATGTGGCAAAAGGGGCGATCGCCTCTGGGCTCTATTCGGTCGTGGTGCTCGATGAGTTGAATCCCCTACTCGATTTGGGGCTGCTCTCAGTCGATGAGGTGGTTGCGACGCTGAAGCACAAACCGCCCGAGCTAGAGGTGATTGCCACCGGACGCGGCGCGCCACAACCCCTGCTAGATATTGCCGACCTGCATTCTGAAATGCGGCCCCATTACCATTCTGTTGCTCAGGCCAACGGAATTGAGGGAATTGAGATCTATACCGGAGCGGGGAAGGGAAAATCCACCAGTGCTCTGGGCAAGGCGCTTCAAGCCATTGGCAAGGGCATTAGCCAAGACAAGTCACACCGAGTGTTGATTGTGCAATGGCTGAAGGGCGGGGCGGGCTATACCGAAGATGCGGCGATCGCCGCTCTGCAACAAAGCTATCCCAACCTGATGGATCACCAGCGCTGTGGTCGCGATGCCATTGTGTGGCGGGGGCAACAGCAGGAGCTAGATTATGTAGAAGCTGAACGGGGGTGGGAAATTGCCAAAGCGGCGATCGCCTCTGGCCTCTACAAAACCATCATTTTGGATGAACTCAACCCTACGGTCGATCTCGAACTGCTTCCCCAAGAACCCATCGTGCAAGCGCTGCTTCGCAAACCCCGCGATACAGAAGTGATTATTACGGGGCGCTGCAAACATCCCCCAGCCTACTTCGATCTAGCCAGCGTCCACTCCGAGGTGTTTTGCCACAAGCACTACGCCGAAAAAGGCGTGGATCTCAAACGTGGCGTTGATTTTTAACCGCTCAGACGGTAAGAGATATCACCGTATAAAGTCACCGTATAAATCCTGTGAAACTAACCTCGAAATTGACCTCCGGTCTGCCCTCAAGCAGTCCGCTACGCCGTTTTTTCTAACCGTGTGCCTTTCAAGTTGGCACCCACTAGCATCACGCCCTCTACGTTGGTGCCCGATAAGTCGGCACAGAGCAGGTTCGCCTGACCCAAATTTGCGCCTGCGAGGTTCGCACCGCTGAGGTCGGCTTCTTCTAAATTGGCATCGGTCAGCACAACCCCTTGCAGATTGGCTTGGCTCAGGTTAGCGCCCTTTAAGTTGGCCTGGCTGAGGTTGGCGCCCCGCAAATCGGCACCCCGCAAGTCTGCGCCTTTTAGGTTCGCCCCGAGCAAGTTAGCACCGCTGAGAAACGCACCCGCCAAGGCCGACTGCGACAGATTGGCTTGCATCAGGTTTGCCCCGCGCAGGTTGCTGCCGCGTAAGTCAGCCTCGGTGAGGGTTGCTTGCATCAGGTTTGCCCCCAGCAGACTGGCCCGCAGGTCGGCATTGGCGCAGTCGCAGCCCAGCAGGGTGGCGCCATCTAGCCGGGCTTGGTTGAGCCGGGCCCGGGTGAGAATTGCCCCTGTCAGCGTCGCCCCAATCAGATTGGCATGACTGAGATCTGCATTAGAGAGGTCTTCGTCTTCTAAATCAGCGCCCACCAGATGCTTTTGAGTTCCGGCACATATGGCTTGAATATCCATCGGTTCCACTACATTCTGCTCTATCAAACGGCTCTAGCTATTCAGTCAGGGGGATTTCAGGTGGGTTATGACCGAGTGGGCAGGGACGTGCGATCGCCCCTCGATCCCAGCAGACCCTCGTCTCCACGCGAGTCGAGCAACCACAGCCCCGCCGCAATTTTGGGGATGCTCGTCGATAGGCTGAGCCCCTGCTGGAGGCCGTTGATGATCAGCGACAGCGTTTCCACCAGTTTTGGATCCCAACGAACACCCTCTTCCTCTTGGCATTGGGCCAGCGCCTGAGACATCGCCTCTGGCTCAGCCATGGTCGCCCCTAGAACCGCTACCCGCTGCTGAAATGCAGCCACCAATCCCAACAGCCTTGACTCTAGCGGAATTTCATCCCCAGCGAGCTGCGCCGGATAGCCGGTTCCATCCCAGCGCTCGGTTTGATGGTTGAGGATGGTGGCGATCGCCTTGAGCCGATTCATGCCCCGCAGCAGTTGAGTGCCGGGCATGAGCGGGCAAGACGGCGATGCGGCATCTTCCTCTCCATAGCGGGGAGACGTGCCTGCACTGAGGGCTTCACCTTGGTGCTGCAAATAGGCAATGCGGTGCATTAAACTAGCCAACCGCAATCGGTTAAGCTGCCAAGCGGGTAAATCTAAAAGCTGCCCCATCGCCTCGGCTAGCGTGGCTACCTCCGTGGCCGCCAGCGGATTTTTAAGATCGGTTTGGTCAATCAACTGGGCCACGCGCAGATAGGCTTGCAGTTCGTTTGACACCAGGTTGTCACCCAAATCGGGCCACTGTACCGCAATGGGAGCCTGCCCCGTGGGCGATTGGTGGCAGGTCTGTAGGTAATCCACTACGCGGAAGACAATATCGCCCAAATGGTCAGCGTTTAGGGACTCTTGGCGAATATCTTGCTGCTCAATCTGGCGGGCGATCGCCGTGACCTGGGCCGTTAACTGCTGATGCAACTGGGGATCATAGCGCTGAACATGGGCGATCGCTAGCTGCGCCGTTTCCAGCACAAGCGATGGCTCAAACGTCCATAGCCCATAGAATTTTCGCGCCAGGTCATGCTCGGGCACGCCCTCAGGGCCATAATCTTCAACCGATAGTTCCTGACACAGTACCATCGCGGTATAGCGGGGCGACAGAATAATCAGGTGCCACTCTTGGGCCACGGGATCATCATCATCCAGCGAGATCAGTGCCACATTTGGACGCTGGCTGGTAGGGTGATCCGCAAACCCGCCATCGGGTGCCGCCATAATGACGATTTGAGGAGCATGTTGGGCGATCGCCCCATAGCGCTCCGCCTCTTGCAAATACCACTTTCCCTGCTGAAACGCCGTAATCATCAACGGCTCATAATCATGCGCCAGAATCGCGTCTTCGAGCGCATGGCACAGCGCCACCAGCGTGTTCTTGTAATAAACGCCCAGATTGAGGGGTTCTGTTCCAGATGGCTCTGCCATCCCCGCAGCAGCATCCCCCTTGGACTGATGCGCATCGCTTAGCGCCTGCAAAATCGAGCCTGTCAGCATCTACCCCAAGTCCCTTGCAACTTCTTAATTGTCGCAGGTTCCTCCCGAAGGGGCAAAGCATCTAAGTTTTTCCATCATCCATTTGCCCTAGCTGGCCTAGATTAACCTGAGTTCGGGATAAGCTCAAACCCTCAATGTGCCGTGCGCGGTGCGCACGGCACATTGAGGGTTTTGGGGCACCGCGCGTCGCGCGGTGCCCCAAAACCCCCTTAACCCGAACTGACGTTAGATTAAACCAGCAAAACCTAACCCCAACGCCACGTTAGGTCAGATCGGCAAATACCTAAAGCCGTACTGCCCGAGACGCAGGCAGTACGGCTTAACGTTGTTTCAGCCCCGCCCCGTGGGGCTGAAACAACGCTATCGAACTCCCGTAAACTCACTAAACCCCTATTTTATTTAGTTAATATTAGTGAAAGAAACCCCCAAAACTCCAAGTCATTAGATCCCCAAATAGAGAGATAATCCTAAACACTGAATCGGGGCGCTACATGGAATGCAGCGCCCCGATTTCAGCCCCCATTGGGATCACATTCTCTTAAACAGAGTTGTCTAGATACCGTTGTACCCTTCGGGCCACACCTTAAGCTGCCGCCAACCCATAGGCCGACATCCGCATGATGTCGCGTGTGGTGAATCCAATATTGCTCAGCGCTTCGCCGTAGCTAATCATGAAGTCTTCTACCAGCGCATCCCGCTCCATGCCCAGCACGTGAGCATCCACAGCAACCTGGTTTAGCATTTGCCAAACCAGCGGCAAATTTTGCCGATTGGCATCTTCTAGCTCTGCTCGGGCAGTTTCAAAATTGGCCTTAAGCCACTCTTCCCCAAAATTGAGGTGCAGGTATTCATCCTTCACCACCCCTTCAGTGATTTTGCGCGCAAAGTCATCCGCTACTGGAATGTAGATGTTGTAAGCAGAAATGGCAAAGCACTCAATCACCAAAGACTGAATCAGCAAGCAGGTGACAATTTTGCCTTCAGCCGCCGCATCCTGAAAATTTTGGTGCAGTTTTGAGAAAAACTCCTTAGCGAAGCCCATGTCTGGCGTCACCTGCAAATTCCGCCCACACGCTTGAAACCCTTTCTTATGACGGTTTTCCATCTTAGAAAGACCTACAAGTTGTTCAGCATATTCAGGCATCAGTTCTGCCAGCTGCTGATAATTAGAAAACGCCTCGTCTTCGCCCTCGATCACAATGGCGTTGATGCGACTGTAAGCGTCTTTGTAGGCATCGCTTTGGTAATCAAGTTCGGGACTAAGCTCAAGCTGAGGCATAATGCTGCAATCTCCTAAGTCGGATCAATGTCAAAATCGAGCACCAAGAATGGCCCCGATATGGGTGCAATGCTGTTCCCAACCTAGGGACATAGCCCCTGATAGGCAGATCGTGCCAGCCAGCGAATACAGGCAGGTTAGGATTAGGACTGCTTAACAAATATACTCAGTCTATACCTTACTGCACTCTACTAAGAGGCATGGTTTTAGAAAAACAAGTATTAGGCTGCTGCTCTGTTGCTACTCTAAGCATCTCTGCCAGACGAAGTAGTCGATAGAGGGCCATAGTGGGCAACAGTCGTGGGTTTCGGAAGCCTACGAGACAACTTTGAAGAAATGCAGATTTTGCAAAAGAGTGGAAAAAACCATTTCACAACATTCACAACATTGGGGCGGACGGAATTAGTAGGGACAACTGGCACCCCGCCCATTGGCGCTTCCCGAGCAACCCTCCCAAGCAACCCTCCCAAGCAACCCTCCCAAGCAACCCTCCCAAGCAACCCTCCCAAGCAACCCTCCCAAGCAACGGACGACGCTAACTTAGTTTTATGGCCAGTCTTGACGAACCAACAATCCGCATACCTTCTCCCGTGACGGCTTCACCGTGGGCTAATCGCGCTAGCCTATCCTGGCTGAATGCTGGGCTGCTGCTCGTAGGCGCGCTGCTGGTGCTGTCGCCGCTGGGCGTTGTGGTGCTCACCTCCCTCAGCCCTGCTAGTGCCCCCGCTACCGCTACCGCTCGGTGGACGTTTGACAACTACCGAACCGCTTGGCAGCAGGGCAATTTTCTGCTGGCGTTTGCCAATTCCACCCTCGTCGCATTGGCGGTGACTGCCCTGCAAATTATCACCTCAGCGCTCGCAGGCTATGCGCTGGCGCGACTTAAGTTTCGGGGTCGCCAAGCTGTCTTGCTGATCGTGTTAGCGACGCTGGTGATTCCCTTTCAGCTTTTGGTCATTCCCATTTTTATCGTGCTGCGCTGGGGGCACTTAATTAACACGTATGGTGCGCTGATTTTGCCTACGGCGGTCAATGGGTTTGGCATTTTCTTGATGCGTCAATTTTTTCAGACGATTCCTGTAGAACTGGAAGAGGCGGCAGCGCTGGATGGGGCCACCCGTCTGCAAACCCTCTGGCGCATTATGCTGCCCCTAGCGCGCCCCGCTATGGTGACGCTGTTTTTGTTTACGTTTATTGGCGAGTGGAATGACCTGTTTAAGCCGCTTGTGTTTACCACTCGTCCAGAACTCCAGACTGTGCAGCTTGCCCTTGCGGAATTTCAGGAGCAGTTTACGAATGACTGGTCGCGCATGATGGCAGCGGTGGTGATTACAACGGTGCCTGTGGTGTTTCTCTTTTTGCTAGGGCAGCGGCAGTTCATTCGTGGCATTGCCGCTACAGGGATTAAGAATTGAGAGGACTTCTCAAAAAGAACATCCCCACCGTGGGGCAGTCGATTATTCACCCCCAGGCGAACAACTGCTGGTTGATGTGTAATATTCTTTGCCAGAAGTCTCCTACTCTCTCTAATTTTGCTTCTTTTACTCCTCTCCCTCTTCAGGTAAGATTCGCAGGCGAATGGTGCGAGAGAGGGGGCTGTCGGGGTCGCCGAGTTGAATTTCGAGGGTGTCGCCAGATAGGGGGCTGAGGTAAGCGAGGAGCGATCGCAAGTTGGGTGTGCTAGATCCACTGTCGAGATACACGCGCTCGGCTAGGCTGTTGAGCTTCTTCCAAGTGCCGTAGAGCCGAGCGATGGTTTGCTCGAGTTGGGCGGCGTTGTTTACCAGTTCTGCGGTGGGGCTGAGGCATCCAATCCGCAGTGCTTCTTCTAGGGCCAGTTCCAGATTCATGCCGTCTCGGTTAAGCGCCTGCACCTGAGTCGCGGCGCTGAGGTATTTTGCCAAAAACCGAGCCTCAGATGTGGCCTGCTTTACAGTATCCACATCGGGATTTAGGGTTACTTCTTGATGAATTTGCTGCTGATGCACTTCTGGCAGCTTTTCCATCTCGCGCACTAGAGGCGCAATGTAGCGGGTAGGGATGAGGTTGTTGGCGGCTTTTTCTTTAATTTCTTCGGGGAGTAAATCTGAGGTGATGGCCGTCCACTCATCAGAGAGTTGGCGCACTTCGCGGCGAGTGATGCGATCGCCCTTCTTGGCAGCATCTCCTACCATTTGCTGCACCTCTGGAGACGATTGCGCTGTTTCAACAAAGGCTCGCTTGCTGAACTGGTTGACGTCTTGCGGCTCTAGCATGCCGCTGTCGAGCAGCGTGTCGGCGCTTTCTGCTAGCTCAATCAGTGCATAGGCTTGGCTCTTGCTGATCTCCTGATCTTGCAACCATTTAAGGAAGCCGCGCCCGCTCCCATCGCCGCCTACTTTTTCGCGATCGCGCACTGTTCTCAAAATGCGTCCCCGCCAGATATCGGTCTGCAAATCAAAGCGATCGCACACCTGCCATGCCGACTCGATCATCTGGGCAAAGTCGTAATCTGAAATGCCCTGATCATCTGGACTCGGCAACTGAAACGTTAGCTCTGCTTCTGTCGCACCATTCAAGACATCGGTCGTAAAGGGCGCATAGGGCGTTGCTGTCACTGCTGCTACTGGTGGAACCATGGAGAGCCTGGGAAAAACCGCTCATCCATTATTCCACACCCTTTCGCTACATGTGGCGCAATCTGCCACCAAATCTCTAAGATTAACGCAAAATGTGTGGGCTTAAGGGTTAATGCTGCGGAGAAGTCTCGGGCTCACGCTACAATACCCTGCACCCAAGACCTAACTCTTGACCTTCTCCAACACCATCTCATCCACAGAAAAATCGATCTCGGCTTTATCGCGACCTGAGGCGAGATAGTCTTGCGTGAAGGAGTCGGTGAGACCCGCGACTAGATCGTACTGAGGCTGCCAGCCGAGATCGGCGGTGGCGGCGTGGCAGTCGGCAAAGAAATGCTGCATCCGCAGCGGAAAAGCTTTGCGCTTGCCAAAGTCGAACGCGCTGGGATCGTAGTGGAGGATGCGGAGATCGCTAAGAGATTTGCCAGCGGCGATCGCACAGGCCCGTGCCACCCCATCAAAGGTGACAAAGCGATCGCCCGAGATGTTGTAGATTTTGCCGATGGCGCTGTCGTTGCCTAACACGGCGGCCATCGCCATCGCCAGATCATGGCAGTGGCCCAGTTGGGTGATGTGCTGCCCGTTGCCGGGAATAGGGATAGGGCGATCGCGCACAATCCGATCAAAGAACCAGGCTTCTAGGTCGTTGTAATTTTGCGGGCCATAGATGTAGACCGGACGCACCGACGTAAAGGGGATGCCTGCCTCGGCCAGGTAGGCTTCAGTCTCGTGCTTGCCCCGGTGGCGGCTATTGGGATCAACCGCATCACCCTCACGGTGAGGCATCTGATCCGATTTGAGATAGACCCCGGCAGAACTCACGTAGACGAAATGCTGCACCCGAGCCTTAAAAATTTCAGCTAAGGGCTGAGTGTCCTTCAGCTCGCGCCCGTTGTTGTCGAATACGGCATCGAAGGATTCATGGGAGAGCTTATCGGTGAGCAAGAGCGGATCGGTGCGATCGCCCACAATGGTTTGCACCCCTTCAACCGGAGCCGGACGGTTGCCCCGGTTAAACAGCACCACCTCGTGACCCTGCTGTACCAAAAGCCGGGTTAGGTTTACACCAATAAACCGGGTTCCACCCATTACGAGCACTCGCATTCCCGTCTCCCGTTTCGTAGATAGCTGTTGATCAGTTGGCCCCAAAGCTACACCCATTAGATAGTGCAAAACCCTTGAATCACAGGGGTTCTATATCACTGACAGGGCATAAATTAGGGCGAGGGTCTGGCATCAATGGAGTGCATTGAGACAGCCGCCTATCTCCCATATCCTACGGCGAAATGCTGCGCTGCTTAATTTGACCTACAAAGTTTATACGGAACAGTTTGCGGCAGTGCGGAATCAATAAGACAACGCACGGTTGGAGATGGTGACCATGATGCGACGGCTGCGATTTGGTTCGAGAGCGATGTTAGGGCTGGCGATCGCCCTATCAGTAGGGGTGTTGGTCATGATGCTGACAGTTGCCCCGGCGATGCTAGAGGGCGGCATTGCCCGCGCCTACATTCACCAAAGGCCGGATGGAGTGGCGATCCCCGGACAGGCGTTTCGCTGCACGTTAACGGAGACAGAGGATCGCTGCCAGGCCACACTGCAAGGACAACCGTTGAGGATCACCGTCCAATATCCAGATGCCCGGCGAGAAACCTTTGCTACCGATGTCACCTGCATTGCAACCTATAGCGGCAATACCGTGCCTTGCAGCGTGAGGTATGACTTTGCAACGGGCTCTCTGCCCATTGCCCAAATTGATGACACCCTGGGGTGGAGTGACTCAGACTTTCGGGGGCTGCGGCGACGCTATCGAGCGGCTCAATTTACCGAACCCCAGTGGTTTCGGCTGACGAATGGCATCATCTTGCTGCTAGGGCTGGCGATCGCCCTGCTAGTGTGGACGAGTGCAGACTGGGAGATTTTGGAACTGGCTGCCGTGACGACGAGCATCACAGGCTTTGCCATCGCCTTTGCGGGGCTGTGGACTAAAGGCGCTCGAGCGCTTTCTACCCTAGCTATTCCGCCCATGGTTGAATCTCTGATGGCTGACTTTCCCGGAATTGGCCTTGTTGTGCTGCTGGTGCTGTCGATCGGGTTGGCCGCAGGCCTTGGCTGGCTGGCGGCAGTCCTGTTGATGCGGGGGGCTCAGCAGTTAACAGAACGAGGGAGCGATCGCCTTAGCCGCATCATGATTGGGTTAAACAGCGGGCTTAGCATCGGTCTAATTGTATTTGCCCTGTTGATGTACCAAATTGTGCGCTTGCCGATTCCCGTGGCGTTGCTCCAGGCCATTCCCGTTTTGCTGGGGTTGGCGATCGCGGCGATCGCTTGGTGGCGTCCGCAGTCATTGGGCAAGCTGGTTACTGGGCTTAATGGCGGCTTAGTAGTGGGCGTGACTCTGTTCTATCTCAACCTGCTGCTGCTGCTGGGGTTGGGTCTAGCCGACTAACATCGCTGGATCATGTCTTAAAAAAAGCAAGCTGGTGGGGATCAAGGCCGCGCTGGTGCAGTATAAATTGGGCGATCGCCAAATCCATCGGCGTCGTTACCTTTAGATTTGTCTCTTCCCCCGGCACAATTTCTACCGGCAGCCCGCCCTGCTCAAACAGGGCCGCGTCATCTGTGACACTCCACCGCTGCTGAACACCTTGGTCATGGCAGTGCCGCAGCGCTGCCACATCAAAGCCTTGGGGCGTTTGTGCGGCCCAGAGTTGGCGACGGTCAGGCGTAGCCTGCACCACCTGAGACTCCGGCGCGACTACCTTAATCGTATCTTTTACGGGAATTGCAGCCACAAACCCCTGGCAGTGGTCAAGCGCAGCGCTACAGCGATCGAGCAGATCGGGTGTGACCAGACAGCGCGCGCCGTCATGAATGAGCACCCGAGCAGCACCAGACGGCAAATCTCGCAGCCCGTTATAAACCGAGGCCTGCCGCGTATCGCCCCCTGGAATAAACGCCACAGGTTTCGTAAGCGCTAGCGTTGCCAGCAACGTTTTGACGTCAGGCCAATCGTCAGGCTGGGCAATCAAGCCAATCCACTCAATAGTGGGCGCGCTCTGAGCGGCCAGCAGCGTCCAAGCCAGAATCGGCTGCCCCAGCAGTGGCAAGAACAGCTTATTGCGCTGAACCTTACCTTGGCGCGTCCACTCCTCTTTCATGCGGCTACCCGACCCTGCCGCAGGGATCAACAGATGCACAGCATCTCCTCACCTAACGTTCTTCGTGTTTGTCTGTTCGTGGCTTGATGGATGACTGCCCGTCACCATCGTCTCTTCTAAGCTGAGGGTGTCGTGCATGGCCTCTCCCGTATGGTATGCCGCCAGCAGCACTTCGCTGGTTTTGCCCCAGGCGATCGCCCCTGTGCGGTCGATGCCAATGGCTCCCAAATCACGACGGTTGGTTTCAGATTCTAAAAACGAGCGCTGAAAGGCGTCTTGCAGCGCCATGCCATCTGTCACCCGCACCACAATGCGCGCGGCCAAGCACTCGTCCAAAATGTCTTCGCCAATGCCCGTGCAGCTAATGCCCGCATGGTGGGTGGCATAGTTGCCTGCGGGCGTCGCAGAATCGCTGACGCGCCCAATCCGCTCGAAGCCCTTGCCCCCAGTCGAGGTGCCTGCGGCGATCCGGCCTTCATTGTCTAAAGCGACCACGCCAACGGTGCCGCGCCCAGCTTCGGTGAGCAGCTCTTTTTCTGCCACCACGCCCGCCATCTCCCGATGGAAGTTGCCATGGCGTTCTTGAATCCACTCTTGCAGTCGAATTTCGGTGAGGGGATCGTGGGGCGGTAGCTTGAGCTCGCGCACCAGTTCTGCTGCACCGTGATCTGACAAAATGCGATCGCTCTGATCTTGCAAATATAGGGCTAGATCAATGGGATTCTTGATCCGAGAAATGTTAATGACGCCGCTAAACCGCTGCTCACTGCCGCTCATCAGCGAGGCGCTCATGCGAATCTGCCCGTCAGACTGCAGAACCGATCCGGTGCCAGCGTTAAAGCGCGGCTCATCCTCTAAGAGCTGACAGCCCCGCACGACGGCAGTTTCGGCGCTGGCTCCAGCAATGAGCAAGCCATACACTTCTTCCAATGTGCGAAAGAGCGATCGCCGCACCGACTCTTCGCCCCCCTTGCCCCGTAGTGAGCTTCCGGCACCGCCGTGAATAATCAGTTTGGGCTGAATGTGACCCGGTCGCATAGTGAATCCTGTTAGTGATGGTGACGATACGTATTTTAGGGTCTCTATAGATTAATTGCGGTATCTGAACCATTGCTCTGTAGAGTCGCCCTTGTTAGGGCTGACTGCCAATCGTGCCTCCTAGAGCTGCCCCTTGTCCTAGCAGACAGGTCTAGCGTACCCTTGGCAAGCCCTTCAAGAAGAGTTTGGCGCCCCCTCAGACGCCTGAGATCGACGGCGGCGACACCGCTCAGAGCAATACTTTACCTCATCCCAACAGTCGGCCCACTTCTTGCGCCAGGTAAAGGGGCGATCGCACACAGGGCAAATTTTTTGCGGCAGGTCAGATTTGGATCGCGGCATAAGTCGTCGTTCATCAGAATACGTTGTGGGGCTACGTTACGACCTGCATGGATTGTTGCTGGAGAGGGGCGATCGCCCTTCTCTCCCAGAATTCATGATTTAGGAGGTTTAGGAATTCTGAAACGCCAGCGGCATGATGCGCTCTAGCTCCAGCTCAGACGCCACCTGTGCCAGCTGCACCCCATGAGTGGGGTCACTGAGGTGAGGCACCAAGCCCAGCACCGGCACCCCCGTCAGCGACTTAATCAACGTTGCGGGTGCCCAGTCCTCAGCCTCTTGCAAAGAACAGGGCTGGGGGCAGTTGAGCACAATTCCCTTCAGATGCACGCGAGACTGCCGCGCCAGCGCCACGTGAGCCATCGCCTGACCAATCGCCCCTAGCCTCACGGGCACCACAAGAATAGTTGGCAAGTGCCAATCCCAGGCGAGGTCAGCAAAGGTGGTTTCAGCGGTGAGCGGTGAGCCTAACCCACCAAACCCTTCTACCAGCAGCCAGTCACTCCGCTGCGCCAACGCTGTAAACTGCTGCCATAGCAAATCTAGCTGCACTGGGCTTTCTTCGCGGGCAGCCGCCAACGGTGGAGCGATCGCCGTTTTGTAGACAAGGGGAGCCACCTCCTGGGGCGTTTGCTGCAAGTTAAACAGCCGGAGGTAGTGATCGCGATCGCCCCCGCCAATTTGAACAGGCTTAAAGATGCTGAGCGATCGCTCTGCACCGTAGGTTTGCCAATAGGCCGCTAGGGCAGACGTCACCACCGTCTTGCCAACTGCTACATCCGTCCCTGCAATCAATAACGTATTCAACCAAGCCCCTCAACAATGACATCATCCCCGAACTTACCTCGCTGTGACCCAGCGAAGCGCCGCACAGCAACCGCCACGGCAATCGCCATGGCGATAGAGATAGCATTTCACACCGGGAAAAACCACGCCGAAGCACAAATTCCCTAACTAGAGAAATGCTCCAATCAACCCCCATCGGCCTCAATCGACAGAGTTGCAATCGTGCAAACCGATTCGATGAAACCCAAGATTAATTATTATGTCAGAGTTTTTTATCTCGTGCCGCGATAGCGCCTTGGGGTTTCGCCACCATCGTTGTCTCTGCCATGGTCCCTGCGGCATCAACAAGAACGGGGCTGAGCAGCAGAATCGGCTGCTCAACCCCGTTCTTGATCAGAATGTGAGGTGCGATCGCCTTATTTCAGCCCCCCGTTGCGAGGCCGAAACAAGGCTAAACCGTGCCGCCCACATTAAGAGCCGCACGGTCTTGCGCATTTGCCGACGAACGTTGATCAGAGTAGCGGTACTTCAGAGTAGAGGTACTAAGGTTACTGCAAGTTTAGAGCAACCCCCCTTACGGCTCTGCATCTGGAAAGAACGTAGACAGAGTCACCAGCCGAATCCGCTGCTGCAGGCCTATCTGATAGGTTCTCCAGAAGATTTGAATTTCTTTTGCCTTCACTACTGGATTGATGGATTGAATCATGTCGGGCAGTTTTTTCCAGTTGGAGCAGCGAGGGCAGGGAAAATCTGTCCCGTATACGAGCGTCCAATAGCTCGGGGCAAACAACCGGCGGAAGTTGCTGCGCCAATACTTCCGCGACCACACCCGATGCTTAATAAATTCTCGCGGCTTAATCACTTCCTTGATAATGCCCTTAAGGATATTGAGTCGATTGATGTCTTCAACGATAGGTATTGCGCCCGCTTCAATCGCTTCATAAATCCGAAATGTTTCGAGGCTGCGGTTGCCACCGGGTGAGAGCGCAAACACAGTGTTGCTCATTAAAGCGCCATAGCCTTCAAAATTCAGTTCTTGGGCACGGCTTTCATCTTCCCCAATATAGGCAATGCCGCCAGGAATTTTGCGCGCCTCTGTTAGCATTTTGCGTCTTGAGATTTTGCCGCGAATGGCTCCTGCAAATGACCATGTATAGGGGCGATCGCCCATCGGCTTTGGCTCGATGACCTCATGAAAGCCGCGCTTACAGCCCAGCGGCAGAAAATACACATGGGGATACTGAAACGCCTCGCGCCGATAGTATGCTCTAAACACAAACTCTGCTAGATCATAAAAATCTAATGATGAGGTAAACCACTCATCTCCAAGATGGATGACGCCAACCTTAAAGCCCTGTGATTTAAACCTTTGTAGATAGTCATACATCGAGATATTATTCATATCTGTTCCGAAGCTAACAACGATGGCATTGTCAACCACAACGTCGTGCGCCTGATCGGTGATCGAATTGATCTCAAATTGTGGAAATAGCGAGACGATCCACTCCCGCTCTAGCAGATAGTTATCATCCATTTGCCAGATCAGATTCAACGTTAGCTGTTCTGACGCATCTCCACTCTCTTGCGGATGAGATGAGACCTGTGGCGGGGCGATCGCTCCATCGCTTACTCTCACTGCGCTTGGATAAGCTTTATGACCCGGTTCATAACTGTGGTTTTCAAAGTAATTCACATTATCAGCCATGGTGCTGCGCCTCCATATTCAAGCGCTAAATTAGGATGAACGGATGAATGTAGCATCAACAGAAAGGTCTCGCAGGGCTAAAGGCACTGCAAGGCAATTTTGCTATTTGACTCAAGCTCTCTTAACCAACGAAGTAAATCAAAAAGCCTGATACCTGCAAGAACTTCTAGTGCTTAAGTCGCACAGAAACTCCAAGGGGTCGTGTAATGAAATTCAAAAATTGAAGTGATGCATTAAAAATGTTTTTTAGAACATTGAAAGCTCTAAAAATTTTATTTAGAACTACTGAAGGGCACCTCGATTAATTGCCTTTGCGGAGATTCTGTAGGGCTGAAACCCCTGATAACACGTTGTCACTCCCAGGAAAATCTGGATTTTTCGAGGTGCCCTGAAGACCCAGCCACTTGCTGGGCTAAATAGCATCTAAATTCTGGAATGCGCACTATACAACAGCTTGCAGTTGCCGACTCAAGCCTAAGCAGGTTTGCAGCCTCAACAACTCTAAATTAAGAGCGACTATCCAGAAACTCCAGGGCAACTCTTAACAAAGGATTAAGATCCTGAACTCTATCGAAAAAACACTCCAATTATGTGCTGAACATGTCTCTAAGATGCAACCCATCAGCTCTTAAAGGTCTTGAACAATCCCTTCAGTAATACAACCTAAATTATCAGCATCTTGTTATATATCAGATAAAGTACCTAGGGAAGAATAATGAAGTTGCTGTAAAGAGATCGAAATTCACTCTAACGATGGATGGCGATCGCCCCAATTACGCAAAGCCACTGTTCTAATTCAACCCTGCTTTGGCAGGCCTATAGCCGTCGGAGAGATGCGGCTAGGCTCTCTGCACATTTATTCTTGACGGATTACTTACGGATTACTTTAAGTTGCGTTGTGCGATAAATCTCTCAATTCTCTGCGGCAAAGCGACTTCAAGCCTGCGATGGAGCAACGGCTCTACGGGTTTGATGATTGGTTTTGATGGAATGATGTCGCGCTGTAGTGGTTGCACCGCTATGTTTACTGGCCTAGTTTAGGCGAGTAGCACGGTCAGAGAGGGATGAACCTGATAGTCTTAATGCAAGTCCATGGGCAGAGTAGTCCAAAACTGTTCACTGTGAACGGTTAATCGGATTTATCAAGACGGAAACTAAGGTACTGCGCTCTAAAATCTCTGGTCGTTTTGCGACTCAGCCACTATATTCGGTATGAAAATCCTTAAAACTCAGACCCTTCGAGGCCCAAACTACTGGAGCATCCGCTATACCAAGCTGATTCTGATCCGGCTCGATCTAGAAGAGTTGGCCGATCAGCCCTCAAACCAAATTCCGGGTTTCTATGATGGATTAGTAGAGGCGCTGCCCAGCTTGGTAGAGCACTTCTGCTCACCAGGGTGCCGGGGTGGATTTTTGAGCCGTGTTCAGGAAGGCACCATGATGGGCCACATCGTGGAGCACGTGGCGCTAGAGTTGCAAACCCTAGCAGGAATGTCCGTTGGCTTTGGGCGCACACGCGAAACCGCTGACTTGGGCACCTATCAAGTTGTCTTTGAGTATACCGATGAGCAGGCCGGGCGCTATGCTGCGCGGGCGGCAGTGCGCCTGTGCCAAAGCATTATAGAAACCGGGCATTATGCCTCAGCTGAATTGGCGCAAGATCTGGCAGATTTGCGAGAATTTGCTCTGGAAGCAGCACTGGGGCCGAGCACAGAGCATATCGTACAGGCGGCAGATGCCCGCAATATTCCCTGGTTTCCCCTCAGCACACGGGCGTTGATCCAGCTAGGGTATGGGGTGCATCAGCACCGAATTCAGGCCAGCTTGTCTAGCATGACGGGCATTTTGGGCGTAGAAGTAGCCAGCGATAAAGAAGGCACCAAGCGCCTGCTGCAAGATGCCGGAATTCCGGTGCCCCGAGGCACGGTTATTTATTACTTCGACCAGTTAGAGCAGGCGATCGCCGATGTCGGCGGTTTTCCTGTGGTGATCAAGCCGTTAGATGGCAACCACGGGCGCGGCATTACCATTGACATCAACGACTGGCCCCTAGCCGAAGAAGCCTACGATGCCGCACAAGTAGAGTCTCGCTCAAAGGCGGTGATTGTAGAGCGCTACTACACCGGTCGTGATCATCGGGTGCTCGTCGTAAACGGCAGCATCGTTGCCGTAGCAGAGCGGGTTCCAGCTAATGTGGTCGGCAACGGGCGTGAAACCATCATGGAGCTGATCGAAGCAACTAACCGCGACCCGCGCCGGGGTGCTGGGCACGACAACGTGCTGACCCAGATTGAACTGGATCGCCCCGCGTTTCAAATGCTAGAACGGCAGGGCTTTGACCTTGATACCGTGCTGGGTCAGGGCGAGGTGTGTTATCTCAAGGCCACCGCCAACCTCAGCACGGGCGGCATTGCCATCGATCGCACCGATGTCATTCATCCTGAAAACGTTTGGATTTTTGAGCGCGCTGCCAAAGTGGTGGGCCTAGATATTGCGGGGATAGACGTGGTCACCTCAGACATCAGCCGTCCCCTGCGCGAGATGGATGGCGTTATTGTGGAGGTCAATGCGGCTCCGGGGCTGCGGATGCATTTTTCCCCCAGCGAGGGCACTCCACGTCCGGTAGGTGAGGCAATTGTGAATATGCTGTTCCCGCCGGGAACGCCAACGCGCATCCCCATCGTGGCGATTACTGGCACCAATGGCAAAACCACCACGAGTCGGCTGATTGCTCACATCTATAAGCAGACGGGCAAGGTGGTTGGGTTCACCACCACCGACGGCATTTATCTAGGTGACTACCTAATAGAGCCAGGTGACACTACCGGGCCCCAGAGTGCGCAGGTGATTCTGCAAGACCCTACCGTAGAAGTAGCCGTGCTCGAAACTGCGCGGGGTGGCATTTTGCGCTCTGGGCTTGGCTTCAAAGAATGTGACATTAGCGTGGTGTTGAATGTGGCTGCCGACCACTTGGGGATTGGCGACATCAATACTGTTGAAGAACTAGCGCACCTTAAGAGTGTGGTGGCTGAAGCCGCCAGCCCTGATGGCTACGCCGTGCTGAATGCCGACGATCCACTTGTGTCGGCTATGGCAAAGCGGGTAAAGGCGCAGGTAGCCTACTTCTCAATGAATCCCGAAAATGAGATTTTGAAGCGCCATACTCAACAGGGCGGGTTGGCGGCTGTGTATGAAAACGAGTATTTGTCGATTGTGAAAGGCGACTGGACTCTGCGGATCGCAGAGGCGGCACGGATTCCTCTAACGATGGGGGGCAAGGCTCCCTTTATGATTGCGAATGCCTTGGCAGCGTGTTTGGCGGCTTTTGCTCAGGGGGTGCGGATTGAAGACATCCGCTCAGCGCTCTCGACCTTCCGGGTGTCGTCTGATCAAACTCCGGGACGGATGAATATGTTTAATCTGGGCCGATTCCATGCCCTGGTAGACTATGCGCACAATCCCCACAGCTATGAGGCTTTGGGGGGCTTTGTGCAGAACTGGGATGGGGAACGCATTGGTGTAGTAGGCGGGCCGGGCGATCGCCGGGATGAGGACTTTATCACGCTAGGGCGGCTCTCTGCTGCGATTTTTGACCGTATTTTGGTGAAGGAAGACGACGATACTCGGGGACGCCCTCGAGGTGATGCTGCTGAGCTGATTGTGGAAGGCATTCGTCAGATTCAGCCAAATATGGCCTATGAGGTGGTGCTTAATGAAACAGAGGCGATTAACCTGGCGCTTGATCGAGCTGTAGATGGGAGCTTGGTGGTGGTGCTGCCTGAGAGCGTGCAGCGCGCTATTCAGCTTATTGAGGCTCGTCATCCGCTAGATGAGGCGATCGCCCCAATTCCACCAGAATTCCCAGCGACTGCGGCGAACCCTAGCACTAACGGCGCAGACAGTCAGGAAGCCACTCCTGCGATGAAGGATGCCCCAATTGCCAACCCGACAGATAGCGAAGAGGTCGGAGAATATGCGTCGGGCAAATAGGCTGGGGCAATAGGCTCGGGCAGCAGACAGCGTTAGCAATTCTGCACCCTGTAGGTGGCGCTACGACCCACCCCCGTGGCACGGGCTTGGGCCTTTGGTGAGAGGTCTGGGATCGGGTCTATTCTTTGAGTTGGAAAAAATGGGTGTGAAAACCAAGCCTCGGGGGGACATCCCCCCGAACCCCCGCTAGGAGACGAAGCACGTCCCCTAGAACCCCTCCGCAAGGGGTGTGGGTGGGGATGGCGTCGGACTGGGCGTTGGCGGCACCGCTCTAATGGGTGAGGTAGGACGCTGGGTGGGATGGAGAATCAGGAGCGATCGCCCTGTAGTGCTGTGCTAAGCGCTCTGGATTAATGCAAAACCATTCTGCCCGCGTCGCGGGCAGAATGGTTTTAGGCAGTTGCTGAACTGACGTCCTGTGAAGGGAGGGGTGGGTTAGGGATTCAATACCTCTAGTGATTCCACTAAGGCGACGGCAGTATCTGGATCGAGTGGATTGCAGGCCCGCACCAGTTCTGTTTCGATGAGGCCGCTGCTGAGGCGGTAGCCGCCTTCTACTCCAGGCATCTCAATCCAGTCAGAAAAAACCGTATTGGATGGAAACGGGGAGTCGTCTGAGGGAGGTTCATCGCCTGTCCAATAGACGAAGTAATCCTGTCCAGGAGCAGCAATGGCAAGGGGGGCGATCGCCCGCTGATTCATCGGCAGTGGCCCACCAAAGCCGCCTGAAGAATACTCAATCTGAAAACAGGTGGCCAGCGCTGAATCCTCAGAAAACATCCGATAGTACAGCGTATAGTCCTGATAGTAGGGATCGTCTGCGACCACCACTAGGCCAGAATACTCAGCTTGAGCCAACAGCGCCGACGGCACCACGATTGGCACGCCCATTTGCGCCAGCTCGTCTAAATCTTCTGCAGGAATAGAACCCACGCTTTGGGCGATCGCCCCTGATTCTGGCTCTGCCTGGGTCAGCTCGGTTGTGAACGGCTCAGTGACTGCTGGGGCTGCCTCAGACTCAGGCAGCGTTACACTGCCCACAGAACAACCCGCTAGGGCGATTGCGCTCCCACTTAACCACCGTTGCCCTGCCATGTGTGCATCTCCTCTTCGGTCATTCCTGCGAATGCTGTGCTGTAGTCGTCGGCATTGTGCCCTACTACCCTTCCCAAAGATGCCCAGCCTATTCCCGGAATGCACACCAAACTACACGCCAAGCGGTAGGAACAATTCCTGAGGGCGATCGCCGCTATCCCTCAAAATCCGAGTCTTGATCTTCTAGATCCTCATCGGGCCGACTCATCTCGTCCTTAAACCCTCGCAGCGTCTTCCCTAGGGCACCGCCCATTTCGGGAATTTTTTTGGGGCCAAAAATCAGCACCGCCACCACGCCAATAATTACAACCTCAGGCCAGCCGAGACCAAACATGACTTGCTCCTGTTACACCGCCGTCTCTATCAACTATAGGGCAGTGCCATAGATTCCGATGGGTTAGTCATCTAAGCAGCAGGGTTAACCCTATCGACTTCCGGCGATCGCCAGTTCTGCCAGCGCTATCTGCGCCAGTTGAGCAGAGCGAAACCGGTGCGTGAGTTCTGGCTCAATCAGGGTTTTGAGCCAAGTCGCCATCGCTGGGCTGAGTTGGGGAAACTGGGTCAAATCGACTCGAAAGCCCCGGCGCGGCAGATTAGCAGGCGCAACTCCGGTAATGCCCACCAGCAGCGTCACGCCCAGGCTATAGAGATCAGAGGCGGTCACCGCTCGTCGCCCAATCTGCTCAGGCGGCATGTAGCCCTCGGTTCCCACCAGGCTGAACGTGTTGCCATCGGTGGGTGCTAAGGATTTAACTGAGCCAAAATCGACCAGGCACACCTGGGTGGTGCGGTGGGCGGCATTCTCAGCCAGCATGAGGTTGCTGGGAATAATATCGCGGTGGACAATGGGCGGATCTTGCTGATGCAGGTAATGCAAAATGTCGAGGGCTGCGCCAGCTATCTGCACAGCTTCTACTTCAGTTAGCAGATTCTGCTCATTGAGATAGGACTGAAGCGACTTGCCGCTGATGTAGCTTTGAATCAACGCTAGCGCTTTACCGCCATTGGGCAAGTTGATTTCAAAATAGCCAAGGTAGCGCGGCGTGCAGGGATGGCTCAGCGTTTGCAGCGCCTCTACCTCCCGCTTAAACAACCGCAGGTCATCGGCCTCCATGTTTTCGTCAATAAAGAGCAGCTTGAGAATGACAAGCGCATTGGTCATGAGATCCTGCGCGAGCAGCGTCCACCGACCGGCTTTCTTCCCTAATTGCTGCTGCACTTCGTAGCGATCGCCCAAAATTTGACCCGACATAAGCACCTAACCGTACATACCAAATGATTTCAAAGGCACAAACATTTATGTAATCTGCTATTAACCTGCTGTCGGCTGCTACATCCTGGTGTATCGAGGCGGCACTGCATCCCGCAGCACAAGTGCCAAGTCCACCTAATTAACCTAATGATCAGCCATGGGTATGCCAGAATCCCCCAAGATGGTAGATGTAAAGAACGGGCAACACTATCGTTCCCAAATATAGGATGGAGCGATCGCCCGCCCTTGGATCAGAGCAGGCGATCGCCACCGCCACAACACGAAGTTTTTTAACCCAGTCCGTGGATTCTAAACACTTCGTTTCGCGTTTGCTCTCACCACAATTCAGGCTCCGGCAACCTGAGGATCTCCCAGTTTTGCAAAACAGCTCTGATCCCTGACCTGGAACCAGGCGGGCTTCTCCGTGAGGGGGCTGCAAACGGGGGTGAACCTTGTCGACCTCGCGGTTTTTTCTATTTTTCCTTTTGCAAAAGTCTGCTTTTATTATGACTGCAACCTCTGATTCGATTCGTCATCAACAACACCCTCTCATCCACCAATTGGCAGATTGTATTGAAGCCTGCTGGCAACGGCACCTAGAGTTGTCGCCCTACCACCTGCCCGACGACTTGGGCTATGTGGAAGGGCGGTTAGAGGGCGAAAAGCTGATGATTGAAAACCATTGCTATCAAGCGCCGCAGTTCCGCAAGATGCATCTAGAGCTGGCTAAGTTGGGCAATGGGCTGGATATTTTGCACTGCGTCATGTTTCCCAATCCTGACTATGCGCTGCCCATGTTTGGCTGTGATTTGGTAGGCGGGCGCGGCCAGATCAGTATGGCGATCGCCGATCTATCGCCCACCAGTCCAGATCACACGCTCCCCAGCGCCTATCAGCAGGATCTGTCGGCCCTGCCTGATGTGGCGTTTGCTCAAACCCGCAGCTTCCCCGAATGGGCAGACATTTTCTCAGAGTTTTGCCTGTTTATTCGCCCTCAAGACGCTGCCGAAAATGCGCAATTTTTGCAGCAGGTTGAGCGCTATCTCGAGATTCATTGCCAACGGGCGATCGCCACATCCCCCACACCCGAGCAGCGCGACACCATCCTACAGGGTCAGCGCCGCTATTGCATCCAGCAACAGCAGAATGACAAAACTCGTCGCGTCCTTGAAAAAGCCTTTGGCGATGCTTGGGCCGAGCGCTATATGACGACGGTGCTGTTTGATCTGGCAGGTTAGTTAGATTTTAGATTAGTTGGAAGTTGGATAGGACAACGGTTGCTCAGACCTAAGTGCGGCTGTGGGCAATGCGCTGGCGCAAGTCAGGGGCGATCGCCCCGAGCTGATCTTGATTGACCTGCTCTTGGTCGCCAGAGGCCAGCCACTTAATCTGCACGGTGCCCGCCTCGGCTTCGGCATCGCCCAAAATCAGGCAAGCGGCAGCACCGCTACGATCCGCCCGTTTGAACTGCTTACCAAACGCACTGCCACTGAGATCAATCTCAACGGCAAAGCCGCTGTGGCGGAGTGTTTGGGCGACTTGCGTTGCTTGAGCTTCAGCGCGATCGCCCCGCGACACCACATAGATATCAACTGTGGCAGCGGCAGCAGGTTGAAGCTCTTTTAGCAGCAGAATCAACCGTTCCAACCCCAGCCCCCAGCCAATGGCGGGCGTGTCGGGGCCGCCCAACTGCGCCACCAGCCCATCGTACCGACCGCCACCGCACACGGTAGCTTGGGCACCCAAATCATCTGACTGAATCTCGAACGCGGTGTGGGTGTAGTAGTCTAACCCGCGCACCAGGCGAGAGTTAATCTGATACGCAATGCCCACACCCGTCAACCCCTGCTGCACCTGCGCAAACCGCCGCTGTGAGTCGTCGCTTAGATAGGCCAGCAGGCTTGGGGCATCCGCCACAATCTCTTGGGTTCGCGCGTCTTTGCTATCTAAAATGCGGAGAGGATTGCGGCCCAGGCGATCTTGCGAATCGGCATCTAGCTCAGCTTTATAGGGTGTGAAGTACTCGACTAGGGCATCCCGGTAGCGCTGGCGATCGCCCAGGGTGCCGACCGAGTTCAGATCCATCCGCAGATTTTTTAACCCTAGCGCCTGCAAGAAATCTGTGGCCAGGGCGATCACTTCCACATCCGCACGCGGATCGGCACTGCCTAAAATCTCAACATCCAACTGGTGGAACTGGCGCTGACGCCCGGCTTGGGGTCGCTCATAGCGAAACACGGGGCCAGTGGCCCATAGCCGCTGCACGCCGCCAGCATAGAGACTATGCTCAATCAGCGATCGCACAATCCCCGCAGTAAACTCAGGCCGTAGCGTAATGGAGCGATCGCCCCGGTCGGTAAAGGTATACATTTCTTTGCCGACGACATCGGTTGCCTCGCCAATGCCCCGCTCAAACAGTTCAGTGGCCTCAAAAATGGGGACACGAATTTCGTGGTAAGCGGCTCGACCCAGCACTGTGCGGGCGATCGCCTCCACCTGCTGCCAATACACCACTTCCTCGGGCAGAATATCCCGTGTGCCTCGAATTGCTTGAATCGCCCCCATGATTGCTTCCCGTGCGAACGCACTGCGTCTTTGCAATGCTGACCTCACCCCAGATCATGACATGTCTGGGCTTTGCCCGCAAAAGCTTCTAGAAGCCCAGTGCAAGTATTGCCCCAAGCACACCTAATAGTTAGTAGTTAGGTTCACCCGATCCCTTTCGGCGTTGTCTCGCCTGTTTATGATTAGTGAACCTGGATAGACCTGTAAGTGTGTAGAAATCTTATAGAACGTATCGCATTTATTGATGCTTGTTGCAAAATCAAGCAATTATCCTAAAGTCGCGTCGGCTATAGAGTTCGCCGCAATCAGCTAGGTGGTTAGAGGTCAAGGGGTGGGGCATCCAGCCGCACCGAATCTCGATCCTGAACCCAACGCTCAGAGGTCAAGACACGATCCCAAGACATGACACTAAGGTAGGTCAACTGTCAAACGTCTCTACCAATAGGTAGTTGGCGAAGGGTCGTCCGTCTAATACAGTAGCAAAGAATTCGACGGTTGTGTCCTGGAGCACAGATCCAGACTGCATCTGTTTATTGGGGTGCTTGCACACACACTGGTGATGAAGGAGTTATTACCGATGAAAAATCTAATGAATGGTTTGCGCTGCGCCGGATTGGCTGTGGGAATGGGGCTGGCGATCGCCCCCATCCACACGGCCCAAGCCGAAACCGTAACAACGGTCTACTACGTCTGCGACGATGGTGAAACATTCCGCGCTGAGTACTTCACCGATATGGCTCGGGTAGCGTTTGAGCCAGGGCAAGACCCCATCAGCCTGATGCAGGTAGAAGCCACATCGGGCACGCGCTATGAAGACGACACGATTACCCTGTTCACCCAAGACGAAGAAGCCTTTGTAGAAATTGATGATAGCGTTGCCTACCGCGACTGCACCGCTCGCTTTATCGGACAATCTGAGATTATCGATGTAGAGTCGGTGAGTGAAACCGCTGTGATTGAAGCTGCACCTGCTCCCCGCTTCAACCGTCCGGTGCTGACCCAGCAGGCACAGCCCTCGGCTCCGGCTCCAGCGCCCGAGCCAGCGCCAGCGCCAGCGGCAACACCCGCTCCGGCACCAGCCCCTGTACCGGGTCTCTGGTAAATCTCAGGTCATCTTGCCCGATTGCGTGATGGGGCGCGCGCCAGTTGCCCTCCATCGCGCATCGACCTGAATTAACATTAGTTTGATAGCGTTGTTTCTGCGTCACAATGCGTCGCAGGAACAATGCATAAAGCCGTTCTGATGTTAACTCAGGAGAGCATCCAACAAGTGCGAGTCCTAATTGAATGGATCGTCTAATTGAATGAATCTATAGTGTATGGATGCACGAGCTGCAAATTGCCGTTTTGAAGAGGCGTCACTTCTCACCCTTAAAGCGTTAATTTTTTGTTGATCCTAATTGTGAACCCGCGCATCTTGCGGGTTCACAATTAGGATCAATTAGGACTCTATACTGTTCAAAAACTAGCCCTGTAACTGGCTCAGCCATTACAGTAAGTAGGCATTAGCTAGGAATCACAGTCCAAGCGCCGTAGCGATCGCCATAGTGCTGCAAAATTTGTTGAAGTCGATCGCCCACAGCATCCCCGGCTTGGCGATCGACTTCATACCATAGACCACCAACCTGGCTCTGCAAATAGTCGAAGGTTTGGGACGTTTGGGGCAGCAGCCCGGCCTGCACACCCGGAAGCTGCCGCAGATGCGCTACGACTTCGCGATAGACCACCAGAGGCAGGCGATCGCACATAATCTGAATGCGAGCTGGGGATGGGTGATGCATGGCTTTAATCAAAACTGCTCCAAATCAGTGAATGATAGCGTCTGCCATTATGGGGCGATCGCCTCTCCATCGATCGTCGCCGCTTCGGCATACCCAGCATTCGACGGCTTCATCTGGGCACCAGAGGGTGCGCCATCGCCACCCGCCACGGGCAACGTGCAGCAATTCACTTCGTCAATGCACACCTTGCCCCACTGCAACGCCCAACGCACCAGCGCCACGCGGTTTCCGGTTTCCGTCTTGCTCAGAATGTTGCTGATGTGGTTATCAACGGTGCGCTTGCTGATGTCAAGCTGCTCAGCAATCTCTTGATTGGTTAACCCGCTGGCAACCAGTTCTACAATCTGCAATTCTCGTTCAGAAAGAGTACTAGCGTGTTGCGTCTCTTCTATCGCCATGACCCTTACCTACCGCGTATATGTACCTACTCCATTCCTCTATTCTAGGGGGCAGGTCTAGAATCGCACCGCATTGCGCGGTTTTTTCCTAAAAGATTGAATAACAACCCAACCTATTCAGCGGTTTAGAACGTTGCTGAATGACAGCATGAATTATATGTACGGGCGCACCCGTGTGCCCATAGGAGGGATATGGATGCTTGAGGTCATCCTCGTATTCAGCAACGCTCGGTTTAGTAGTGATCTTAAATAACCTGAGTTCGGGATAAGCTCAAACCCTTAATGTGCCGTGCGCGACACGCACGGCACATTAAGGGTTTTGGGGCATCGTGCGTCGCGCGATGCCCCAAAACCCTCTTAACCCGAACTGACGTTAAATAAGGCTTTAGAAAGGCTTTAGAGCAGCAATCCCGCAATGCAGGCGGTCATAAAACAGGCGAGGGTTCCGGCAATCATGGCGGCCACCCCAAATCGAGCTAGGTCAGGCTGGCGACTCGGGGCAATGCCGCCAATGCCGCCAATCTGAATGCCAATAGAGCCAATATTGGCAAAACCACAGAGCGCATAGGTTGCAATAATAACAGCTCGCTCAGAGATGGCATTGGTCTCAATCAGCTGCTGCAAATCTAAATAGGCAATGAACTCATTGAGGATGGTTTTTTTGCCCAGCAGCGCACCCACTTGCCCACAATCGGCCCAGGGAATCCCCATTAGCCATGCCACGGGGGCCAGCAAATACGACAGAATGAGCTCTAGAGACACATTGGGGAACCCCACTAGACCACCCAGCCAGCCCAGCAGCGCATTCACCACGGCCAGTAAGCCTAAAAAGGCAATGATCATTGCGCCAACATTGAGTGCTAGCCGCAGTCCATCGATGGCTCCCGTGGCGATCGCATCGACGACATTCACCGCCTCCTGTTCCACCTTCATCGACACCTCTCCCCGCGTGGGCGAGTCTTCCACCTCGGGATACATTAGCTTGGCGATCGCCAGCGCCGCAGGTGCCGACATCACCGACGCGGCAATCAAGTGCTCTGCAGGCACCCCAAAAGAGATGTAGGCCGCCAGCACACCCCCTGCCACCGTAGCAAAGCCCCCGGTCATCACCGCAAATAGCTCAGACTGGGTCATCGAGGCAACATAGGGCTTAATTAACAGCGGCGCTTCGGTTTGCCCTACAAAAATATTGGCCGCTGCCGACAGCGACTCCGATCCCGATGTTTTCATCGTGCGGATCATCAGCCACGCCACCGCCTGCACAACCCGTTGCAGCAGCCCAAAGAAATACAGCATGCTGATGAAGGCAGAGAAAAAGATGATGGTAGGTAACACCTTGAAGGCAAAGAAAAAATCACGGAAATTTTCGCCAAAGACAAAGGACGCGCCCGCATCTGAAAAATCCAAAAAGGTTGTGACGACGCCCCCCAACCACTGAAAAATCGCCAGCCCAATGGGCGTTCTTAAAATAAACAGGGCAAAGATAAGCTGCAACGCCAGCCCCCACAGCACTGGCGACCAGCGGATGGCACGCTTATTGTTCGACAATAAGTAGGCCACCCCAACAAAAACCAGCAATCCCAGCAGCGCAACAAACCGCTCCATCCACCCCTCCCTGTTTGGTTAGTGCTGGGGCGTATGCCCCAGCAGGCATTGTGTCTGTTTGCACGTTTCACCATGCCCAATGAATGCTTTATACGCTGTTTGCCAGGGATCCAATTGCAGCGTAATTATCTATTAATTTTTGATTGAGCATTTCAGGCTGCTGCAGCCACCGTCTTTAAAACTGATTTCTAACTATAAAGCTCAAGCTGCCATTCATTGGAGAATGAATCAAAGATTGATTGTTCTCGCTCCCAAGAGCCAACTCCATAGCCGACATTCCACAAACAGCCTTGGAGCTAAGATAAAGCTAATTCATCTGGTCGTAGCCATGACTCAATCTATCCTCAGAATGCCTGCCACCGCAGGATTTACCGCTGATCAGTTTTACGATCTGTGTCGGGCAAACCCAGATTGGAAGCTTGAACGAACGGCTTACGGAGATTTGGTGATTATGGCTCCAACAGGCGGTGAGACTGGGGCACGCAATGCCAATTTGCTGGTTCGACTTGGCATTTGGAATGAGCAATCTCAACTCGGTATTGTGTTTGATTCATCCACAGGGTTTCACCTGCCCAATGGGGCTGACCGCTCGCCGGATCTAGCTTGGGTGAGGCGCGATCGGTGGGATGCCCTAACCCCTCAGCAGCGGGAGACGTTTCCTCCCCTCGCGCCCGATTTTGTGATGGAGCTGATGTCGCCTAGCGACAACCTAGCCGAGGCCCAGGCCAAAATGCAGGAATATGTGGAGAATGGCGTGCAGTTGGGCTGGTTGTTTAACCGGGTGGCCAAGCAGGTTGAGGTTTATCGCCCTGCTCAGCCGACGGAAGTTTTGCAGCAGCCGGGTCAGCTCTTAGGCAGCCCCATCTTGCCCGATTTCATCCTCAGCCTAGATGGGTTTTGGTAAATCAGCGTAGAGAAATCCCTTGCACTATTTAAGATTATCTCCACTCTAGAGCGCGGAGACGACCCTCAAAACGCTCCGGCATTCCTCCAGAGTTCAGTGTGGCGCAGGAGCACCACCATCCTCATTTCCACGCGGATCATGGAAGCAAGGAGGAAAAGCAACCTAACATTCCGGCTAAGCAACTGCAAATAACCTTTGGGCCACCGCCTAGATCTCTCGGCAGTTCGCCCCAACCGGGTTGTTTACGTCGTGCTGCCTGCTAAGTTGCCCGAGAGCAACACTCAACTGACTCTTGCATGGCAAGATTCGATCAGACTAAGCTAAGTCTGCAGACTTAGTTTAACGAGAATATGGAAACTGTAAATATTCATCAAGCTAAAACGAATCTCTCACGTCTGTTGTCCCGTGTAAAACTTGGCGAAGAGATTATTATCTCAAACCGAGGTGTCCCAATTGCAAAGTTAGTTCCATTTTATACCTCATCCAATCGACGAGCTAGCCTAGGACTGGATCGAGGGCATTTCATCGTACCAGATGACTTTGATGATCCTTTGCCAGAAGAGATCTTGGCAGCATTTGAGGGTAGTGAAGAGTGAAGCTCTTGTTGGATACTCAATGCTGGTTGTGGTGGTTTGCCCAACCAGAGCGGTTGAGTGAGGAGACAATTGCACAAATTGCCGATGAAACAAACGAATTGTGGTTCTCTGTGGCTAGCGTCTGGGAAATGGGAATTAAAGTTGCGATCGGAAAGTTACCATTGCCAGAACCACCAGATAGCTATATCTCTAGCCGTATGGGGCAGCTGGGTGCGAGGTCACTAGAAATTACAGTAACTCGCAGGCAGCCTCTTGGCGGTTAGCTCTAACGATTTGCTGTGCTGCACTGCATACTGAGAGAATTGAACTCGTTCAAGTGACTTAGCCATCTCACGGGATGAAAAGACGACCGACCCCTATAAAATTTTCAATATCGACCAAAATCTCAAGGATACGGTCAACACAACGATTGCGGTAATCTCGATCTTCTAAAAAACGGTCGGGATCTCCAATCGTAATAACAGGGAGTGACTTTGTCATATTTTCTTCGCGGAGAACCTGCTCTAGGGAGTCTTCACCCTTCATGCTCCGGTTAGCCGTCAGCAAGATCATCTGATTTTCTTGAGCAAGCTGCCAAACTATTCGATCATTACTATCGATCGCCAAATTTATCTCTTTGAAGGTAACAAAACGAATCTGGAGTAGCTCTAACCAACCTTGACTCGCAATATTGCCCAATAAAAGTTCTGCATGTCCTCCCAAATTGTGATCGATCAAAAAATTCATGCTTCTAGTTCATGCCTAGCTTTCTGCGCCTGGAGCTTTTTCCAAAGAGCCTCTCGGCCTGGTTCGCGTGGCATCGTTGTAACACGAGCAAAATGTCTACGATTGCGCTCTTCCCAGTACTGTCGATTTTCCTCGGTCTGCTTCAGAACGAGTTGATATTCTGTTTCGACTTCAGGGCGGTTTGTTTCAATGTAGGATAAGGCAGTATTAATCTGATCCTCTGTTAGATCAAACAAGGAGCGGATGAACTTGGGAGGATACTGAGCTGTCACATAGTCCATTACGTCGTAGAGAGTGATGCGCGTACCAGAAATCGTCAGCCCTCGCTCGGTACGAATAATGACGGGTTGATTGTGGGATGTTGGCATCATATCCATCGTCTCTGAAGCCGTTTAGGGAATAGTGCCATCATAACTTGCCAATCTGCGCTGGTTAGCTACGGCAGAACGTGGAGACGCCCCTCAAGACGCTCCAGTGTTTTTCTAGAATCTAATCGCTGAGTTGATTCCGAGGCTGATAGCCCAGCGTTTGCAACGGGCACCAGCACCATGCTGCGGAGCCTGAGGCAGCAGCTGCGATCGGGTGAGTTAGCCTAGGGCTGGATCAAGGGCGTTTTATCGTGCCAGATGACTTTAATGCTCCATTGCCAGAAGAGATTTTGGCAGCATTTGAGGGTAGTGAAGCGTGAAGCTCTTGTTGGATACTCAATGCTGTTGTGGTGGTTTGCCCAACCAGAACGGTTGAGTGAGGAGGCAATTGCGCAAATTGCCGATGAAACAAACGGATTGTGGTTCTCGGTAGCTAGCGTCTGGGAAATTGGAGTTAAAGTTGCGACCGGAAAGTTACCATTGCCAGAATTACCAGATAGTTATATCTCTAGCCGTATGGGGCAGTTGGGTGCGAGATCACTATAAATTACCTCAATTCATGCTTTACAAGCGGCAGCGTTGCCTTTGCACCATCGAGATCAATTTGACAGAATTTTGATTGCACAGGCACAGTTGGAAGCTATGACGATTGTAAGTTCTGATGCAATATTTAGGCAGTACAGCGATATTTCAATTCTTTGGCAGACAGTTCGTGAGATTTCATCGTACCGCAGGGTAGTGCAGGAACTACGCTAGAAATAGCAACAGTACTAAACTCTAATACCGACAAATTACTAGCGTATTGCATCTGTCATGAAAAGCGCTGGGAACCAGAGATGGATATTTTGAAAGTTTCGCAGCGACCTGTCCCAGCGCGGACTGTTGCTGCCCTTATTTAGAAGATCGAGAGTGTGTTGACCTGACTCCTCCCAAATGTCTCCGTCTTTGTTGATAGGGAAGTAGCCTATGCTATGTCTGTTGCCAGGACGAACATAGAAAGGGAAACGTTTTGACGGAATGCTAGTCCAACCCAATTCCTTAAATAGGATTGCAAAACCTTGATCGTACCAATTGTGAGTATAGAGGCGGAACTCTAAGGAAGGACGAAAATTTTTGCGGAAAGCCAGACATGCCTTGATCAAGGCATTACCTGCCCATTGAACTTCAGGGGGATCAAAGGCAATGACGCGTTCCAACATACTAGTGATGGCTTCCCGGTTGGGCGAACCCTTTGGAGCAGCCATATTAGAGGTAATCATATTAGTTAAGATATTATTACCGTTGCTAAACCCCACCAGTGTCGTAGCTGGGTTGTTGGTATCCCGAGAAGTCGGTAGCAGGAAGTCTTGGATGGTTTTTAGCAAATCGCGCAGTGTGGCAAAAGACAGGATGCGAAATTGTTCTGTTTTTTCTGCCACAAATGGTATCTGTGGTATTACCAAAATTGCTTTTTTCCCAGCGCGCCGTATTTGATAAGGAAGCCCCCATGCTCTTGCGGGTGCAATCAAAGGAGCATCTGAATTGTTCAAGGGCTTCCATCCGTGGAAAAACAACCAGTCCCAGCCAAAGGGAGCATCAAATAACCGGAAAAAATTTTGGTCTTGTGGCGGGTTCTGGATATAGACTACAAAGGAAGTGTCACGATCCCAATCGTTTGGGATAGCCACAGTGATAAGCATTGGCCAAGCTTGAGTGACGTTGTCATACTCAACGCGAAGTATGTGTACCCTGAAGTTAGCTGAAATATTTTTATTAACTTCTACATGGAAGTGATTACCATCAAGAATCGGGTCTGTCAAAAATAACCAACCGTCAGCCATTTTGTGAACAGCATTTGTCGGCTGCAAGTGAAGTATTTGTCCTTTGAAATCGATGGGATCCCAGTCAGTCACCTCCCTCGCTTTAAGGTGTGGTGGTAACAGGAATCCAATCTCATTACCTATCTCGCGGTCAGCTTGTTTTTTACAGTTCACAATGTCTTTTAAGCATAATGCACTTGGGTGTGATGGTATATTCAAACCATAAGGCCAGCTTTGCAGCTTTCTCCAAGTTGAATCAGTGACATCATAAAGCACAATTTTTGGCATTGTTTTAATCTAGCTTACAAGACAAACGCAAGCACATTATCCTGCACAGTACGTACTGTATTTCGATCATTAAAGAATGTTATGGTTAATAGACAGTGCTCACAAAAGTAGAGCTAGGAATCAAATAAATTAGTAGGTTCATATTCCACTGCCACAATCTGATCGGTAGGTAGAATTGAAATCCATTGACTAAAAACTTTATTCGCTGGCAGTTCTGCGTCAAAGCCATCTTCTAAGTAATCAAAACCCTTCTCAAATACTTTGTCGGCTTCGAGCACATTTTGAATATCTCCATTTTGCTGCTCAAGTCGATCTGCGATGATCTCTAGAACTTCCCCAATTTTCATGTCAGAAAATTCAGGTTCAGTTCCTAAATAATCAGCATCCCAGCCATCATTCCCCTCAGCTACTTCGCGGAGCCACTTGAGCGCGGCCTTTTCTCGTCCAGGACGGATTGGGATAACGGCTTTGACCCAGGGCGCATTTAGGAATGCATTGCGCAGATTATCTCCATCAAGTTGGAGTAGCCAACCCAACGAACTCCCAAGCTTTGCAGGTTGTGACTTATCAGTGATGTAGTAATTGTCTGGCCTTACTTCACTATTAGACCAGTTAGTAATGACCTCATTGCCTAATGCGCCGTGTAAAGGACTTCTTTTTCCAAATCCAAGTGGTTTAATAGGTGAATTGCCAATGAATTGACCATAGTGGTCGCGCTGCTTCCACCATTCCGGAGCAACAAAGTACAACATACTATCTACATCAAATAACGAGCGAATAATTTCTGAGCGGACATGCCTAAGTGGAAGGTTGTCCTCTTCACCCCAGGGTCAATTCATTGTATGAGTAGGATAAGAGCATCAATGTCATGAGCAACTCGCCGTTGTGCTTTGGTAATCGAGGTTTCCCCTTGCAAGCGAAACAAATTGACCGCCCAACTGCGAATTAA